>ERZ773202.295-NODE-295-length-50682-cov-6.763209_pt1 | contig 50682 bp, 49 predicted proteins | sample MGYA00580998_ERZ773202 | MGnify/ENA primary metagenome ERZ773202 (study PRJEB29015, sample SAMEA2737803) | human gut metagenome | biome: human gut; feature: human-associated habitat; material: faeces | place: China | collected 2012 ...
GTGCCATGAAAAAGTCTTGTAATCCTTGGGATTGCAAGACTTTTTTGTTTTTTCTCTTGTGTCGCCGCCCGCAAAGCCGCTCAATTTTGGCAACAATTTGTCAACAAACTCACCTCGAAAAGGTCAAGTGGGGGCAAAATGGGGGATTGGGGGCTTTTTTTTCGAAGTCCTATATATTTATATTATTATACATTCGTATATACTTAAAAAAATAACTCCCCATTCCCCCAAGAATCCCCGAAAGCCTTGAAAACACCCACTTTTTTGTGGGGGATTTTCTCGAAAATGCCCCGAAAAAAGCCCCCAAAAAGCCCCCACCGGGGGCAAAAATCCCCCACAAGGCAAAAAACACCCCGCAGGGCGTTTCTACCTTGCGGGGTGTGGTGATCTTTATCTTGACCAACATTTTATTACAGGGGCTATATCTGCACTCTCAATCAAAGGAGCTTGAAATCTGATCGGGGTTGTTCTATTCGGGAGCTTTAGTAATGCGTCCCCCTTTCCCGTCAGTTTTTCGGCTCCCTTGCCATCAAGTATAACTGTTGAATTACTAACGGTCGCCGTTTTTAGGGCTATACGGCACGGAATATTCGCTTTTATGAGGCCGGTAACAACGTTTACTGTCGGTTGTTGTGTAGCTACGATTAAATGAACCCCGGCAGCTCTACCAAGCTGCGCAATCCGAACAATAGCGGTTTCAACGGGTTTCTTGCCTAAAATAATCAGGTCAGCGAGTTCGTCAATCATGACTACGACCGCGGGTAAACCCATTTCAACAGCGTTCTTTACTTTATGCGCTGCCATCCGTTTATAACGTCGGTCGATCAGGTCACAGACGCTTGCAAGCGTATCTATAGCCTGATATGGATCGGTTATAACCGGCCGGAGTAAATGAGGAAGGCCGGTATACTCTGAAAATTCAACCTGTTTCGGGTCAATGATAATTAAACGCAGCGTTTCGGGCGTATGCTTGAAAAGTAAGCTCACGGCGATAGAATTTAGCAGAACGGATTTACCGCCGCCCGTGGTGCCGCCTATCAGGGCATGGGGCAAGCTTTGAATATCCACCACTAATGGCCGGTTGAGCGTGTCCACGCCGAACAGAGCCGAAAGTCCCGTCGCCTGGTCAAAATCTTTCGTTAAAAGCGCCTGTTTGAAATAAAGCGTGGATCTGTCGGCGCGTGGGATTTCAAGTGCAAAGTGGGCTATATCGCTGTTTGTCTGTTTTACTTCTGTGTGAAGAATCGCGGAAATGCCGTCTAACAGTCGTTTTACTTTCGGCAGCTCTAACGGGTTTTCAAGTGCAAAGTGGTAACTCACCAGTTGAGGGGCTACAACAGCACGGACAAAAGTACACGGAACTTTTGATGAAATGATTTTTGCAAGGTCTTCCCCGCTATATATTTCTCCGGTCTGTTTGCTTTCGTGATCCGGCAAAATACTCGCCGGGGGTGTCGTGTAGGTCTTTTTAAGTAGCACGGTATCAGCTCCTTTTCTCCCTGCCATCGTCAGGGTTACGGCGGGAACCCGTAACCGACGCCGCCCCCACGCGGGGCGGCGTTTCGGCTTATCATGCGTTTTTCTGTTCGGTGTATAGAGTAATTAAACCCCCATTCTAATACATTCATCAAGCGGAACCCTATACCCATGTACCCGAAAAAAAGCCGCCCCATTCCGGGTATACTGTATCTTGCACCGGTGGAACGCTTTACTGCCGCCCCATGCCCCGGAAACACAGTAAACATGATCGTTGACGCCGTATTCAACGCCCTTAATTTCAAGCCCATTCAAGCCGCTATAATAGGCGATACTTTCCCGGCTTTCGCAATACTGTCTTTTATTCATTGTTCTAACCCCTTTCAACCCGAAATGGTATAGGAAATAGCCCCGGATCTTTCAAGCGATCTAATATGACGGCAAACCCTATTTGCGGCCCGGTGCAATGCCCTTGCTTGAACGTCTAACCATTCTTCCCGGCTATTGGGGCGGCGTTCCCCATTGCGGGTCTTTTTAAGCTCCGACGGACAACAAAGCCTTTCCGCGATATCGCCGTCATAAATCAAAGAACAGCCGCCCCAACTGTATTGACTCCAATCCGCCGCCCCATTCAACAGCGCCGCCCGTACTTTTTTAGACTCTGTTAAATCCGATTCTTCAAAATAGCCGCCGTCGATCTGTTCGCCCAACTGTTCTACCAATTCAAGAGCGTATTGCGTCACACCCTTGTCCCATGCGCTGCGCTGTTTTTCGGCCGCGATACTTTCGCGCAATTTTTCAATGTTCATTGTGATACCCCTTTTCAAGTCCGGGGCGGCTGTGGTATGATTACCTCGCCGCCTGTGTGGTGGTTGGGTAGCAGTTTTTAGCTTTGGTCGGCGGGAGCTGCTGCCCTCTTTTCATTTTTTATTGTACACTATTTAGTGTCGTTTGTCAATATAATTCGGCGTTTTCTCCTGTATTTTCAATGGCTTCCGGGCTTTGCTGGTCTTCGGGTTTTTCGGCCTGACCGGGTGCCGGGGGCGGGGGGATTTGGCGGCGGCAGCGTGGGTCGGGTTACCCCCGAAATGCCAGACACATGGGAAAAGAGCCTTTTCAAAAATTCCGCAAAAAATAAAAAAGGCGCTCAAAAGAGCGCCCTGTAATACAATAATTCAAATTGTATCGCTTCTATAATTTGCAATATCGTCGAGCCACACTTTGAGATCGTCTAGTGTGGACAAATTCGCTTGTTTAAATTTCTCATCCCATTCCTTCTCTGCTGACGAAAATCCGCAAGAAATATAATCCCTTTTTACGGATTTGTACCTCTTGTCAAGCTCACTCATTTCATTTAGCCACGATTCGGTCTTGTTATCTATGGCGAGGTTTTCAAACCATTTTTTATATGGAGACAAAATGGGTTCCCGCTTTTGGATTCTCTGCTGCAAGCGTGTATATTTTAAGCGCACAGGATCAGCTTTTAGTTTCTCATATTTATCTTTGTTTCGGGTGAGAATGTCTCGGCAATGGGGACAGTATTGCCCGTTTGTTTTGGGGATAAATGCTTTACCACAGTCCTTGCATAGTCTGACCCTAACACCATGCTGCCTAATCATAAGAAGATCATATATAAACAATTCTTCCTCTTTCCCAATAAAATAAAGGACAATATTATCTTTATAAACGCCAACACGGAATGGCAGAATATCCATATTGCTGCTTATTTTCTCTTTCATCGCCTCAGATAATATTCCTTGCTCGATGTAATCACTGATCTCAGTTAGGGATATATCATGGAAGCAGTCCATAAATCCGCTGGGTATAGAGAGGTATTCAGTTCCAGAGTTGGCTTGCTCATTCAGAGCCTCAATCAGTTGGTTATAACATGAAATAAAAATATTGCCACAGGGGACAAATCCCCGAATAGTTCGATAACCTTTTTCATCTTTGGCATCGACAATGATTATGGGCTTATCGCTCAGTTCAGCTTGTCCAATGATTGGTGTTGTGAGTTTAATCTTCGACATATCGTCCTCCAAATATCGTAACCGATAATATATGCAATGTTGGTTGAGATTATTCTGACATTACGTCTTGTTGCCGTTTGGCAAATCTCTTACAATATAATCGAAAGTCGTAACCAACTATACAATATCACTTGGAGACGATTTATTCAATATAATTTTAGAAGGGTGATCGAAAATGGATGGTGTGCCGAAATCAAACCGGCTAATGCCAATCAAGGCAGCCGCTGAGTATTTGGGGGTGTCGCAATATTTCCTGCGTCAGGGAATAAAGAATGACACCGTTCCTCATATCCGTTCTGGCAACAAATTTTACATTGCGGTTGACGTCCTCATGGACACACTACGCAACAATGTGGTGATTACAAAGTGAGGTGCAAATGCAATATGACGGATTATAAACACGAGCAGATAACACCCGCGTATATGACCATCCCTAAACTTGCAGAGTATAGTGGTCTACCCGCCAGATGTATCAGGAACATGGTCAAGAACGGCGAAGTTGACTCTTTTAGGCCGGGCAGCAAAACTTTTTATGTGAATGTTGAGTCTTTCATGGCGGTTTGTGCCGGTCGCAACCCGAAATAAGGCGGTGAGTTAATTGGCGGAATTAAAAATCAACCCCGCCGTGAAGGAGTCGCTGTTCGTTACTGATAGTAAAGGAAAGTCACAGTTGGACGAGGGGGCCTACGCAGAAGCCTTTGTAAACAACACACATCTCATTTGTTGTGAAGGTATTGTGTACGATCAAACAGGCCGAGGAATTAACAGTGACGAAGGAAAACGGGCAATCTACGATGATCTTCGCAATTTGGGCTTAACCACGGGGTTGTCTCAGCGAGTAAAGAATCTGTGGGAGCTCGTGAAAATTCAGGCGTATGTTGACCATGTAGATATTCCGGAAAATGAAATTGCTGTTCAAAATGGCACAATTATTATGAACCTTGAAACCGGTGATTGGGAGTTCACACCAGAATTAAGGTTTTCTCCAAACCGCTTGAATTGCCGATTTGACCCAACCAAAAAGACACCTATCCCCGCTCGTTTTTTAGAGTGGAAAGATAACACCATTCAGAAGTATGACCACGCAGGTTTCCAAGAATATCTTGGTTATCTTCTTGTCCCCTGCACCCGCCTTCAAAAAGCAATGGTCATTATGGGGCGGGGACAGGAGGGTAAAAGTCGGATTGGTCTTTTGCTTCATTGGCTTTTTGGATTATCCTGTGCCAGTTCTGCCATTGAATATTTTGAAGATAACAGGTTTTCTCTACCTCGTGCTAAGAACAAATTAGTTCTGTTTCAGGACGATTTGAAGAAAGAGAAAATGAAAAGTACCGAAAACTTCAAAATGATGGTTAGTGCTGAAATTCCTTTGCAAGCTGAGCCGAAGCACGATCCTGTCTATTCCTTTCAGCCCTATGCCCGCTGGGTAATTTGCTCCAATGCCCCGCTCACAGCTCTTTCAGATAGTGGTCACGGTTTCTTTCGCAGATTATATACGATTCGTGCTAAGAATCGACCACCCGACCGAAAAGATGACCCATTTTATTTTGAGCCGGTCAAAAACGAGTTAGACGGTGTTTTCATTTGGTGCTTACAAGGGTTGCAACGGCTCATTCAAAACGGCTGGAAACTAAGTATCAGCGAAGAATCACGAGACCTTGTCGAGAGTCAGCAGGAACAGGAAAACTCCCTCATTGGCTTTATGAATAGCGAGTTGGCTTTTGGGTCTTCTTCCTATTCCATCACCAAGCAGCAGCTTTATTCCAAGTATTTAGCATACTGTTCCGCCAATCAGGCGGTTCCCCGTAAAAGGACGGAAATGTGGGAGTTTTTCGAAGAGCAAATGGATAACCTGCATATCAAAAAATCCAAGCACCTTGGCGAAACGAGGGGTGCTGAGGGGTATACGGGAATGTGCCTACGTTCAACCGCAGACACGCTCAAATTGCTGGAAACCAATACGGGAAAAGGGGTGCAATGATGTATTTCAGGGACGCTCACGGTCGAATGTGGCTCAAAACGGACAACGGCTTTCAGAATATCGGCGTGACAGTAACAGAAAAGATCGTTACCTTCCGAAAGGTGGACACCGTGAAGGTCATTCCGAGTCCCGTCGTTGTCCCCTCGTTGGAAGGCGCAGTCCCGTTGACTCTGCGGCAGGCAGTTTCACGCCTTGGGATTACGGAAGAAAACCCATTGAAGCCACTAAAAAATCTGAATAATTTGGAGGTAATCAAATAATGAATAAGAACTATTTCAAAGGCAGTATGCGTAGCATGCGGGAATTTACTGCTGAAATGAACAGCAATAAAGCCAGCCATGACCGAGCCAGAGAAAAAACCGCAGAAGATTATGCTGAAGCCAAGGGCAGTATGCTCTACGACAGAGTGTTTGCCGAAGTGGACAACGATTTTTCGACCCGTAGAGCCGCCACAGTTGAAAAATACAAAAAGGAACTGATCCCGCAGCTTAACGGTATGCGTGCCGAAGCAAGTGCTCGTGTAATCAAAGCGCCAACCACAGACATGGTCAATAATCTGGCGCTTCTGCACGATATGGAAGACCTGACACCCGGAACGATGAATATGTATGCTAAGAGCATGGCAGATTGCCCTCTTGCATTGCAGAAACTCAGTCAAATTGCAAAGAAAAATGGTCTGCAAATGACTGTACAGTCCCAAGATACTATCGTAAATGCCATTGACCGTTTGGAAGGCTTTTTTGCTGAATATCTCAAAAATTACACAGGTGATCTTGCCACTTGCCCTTCTATTGTAACAAGAGATATGTGGAGATATTTCCAGCCGGAAGACACTTACGCAAAGGGTGTCAAATTCGACGATTCTATCTTGGGAAAGACTTTCCGCTCTACCGAGGAAGTTGACAAGCTGTTCTGGGCGCGTTTTGTGGGTATTGGCTCTCCTGATTTCGTTAGTTCAACTGCCGATGACGCCCCTGTTGTCCAGTATTTCTTTTCCAATGTGGAAGCTCTGTCTGACTTCATTGAGAACTCCAAAAAAGGTTTGTCCGATGACAAAGCGAAGGACATTGCAGAGTCCATTTTGAATGAGTGCCCTGCACAGTATCGAAATGCCTATGAGGATTTTCAAAAAAACGGAACTGTGTCTGATCTGAATTGCCCCGATAATGTTTGAGAAAGGAGAAAAGAATCATGTTCATTAATCCGTTTGTTGCCGGTGTGCTATCTACCATCGGCGTTGAACTGCTGATGCTGGTCATTTCCGCTATCGTGACCGCATTCAAAAAATAATAGCCGAGCGGGCGCGGGAATTCTCTCGCTCCCGCTCAATCCAAATTTTCAAAGAAAGGAAGTGTAAGTGTGGCTGATAATATAGAAATGCAGGGATTGGAGTTTGAAATCGTTGCCAACACCGAGAAAGCGGAAAAAGGTCTAAACAAGCTGACAAATACCCTTGAACGACTGAAAAAGGCTCTGTCCGGCGTAGACGCTTCCGATACTACCGCCGCCATTAAGGACATTGACAAGGCCCTTAATGGGGTTGATGACTCTAAGCTGTCCAAGCTGAAAAACACGCTTTCTAAAGTCGGATCCGCAGCTCAGAGCGTAAAGGACAAGATTTCAGGCATTGGTACTATCCCCATTTCAGATGGTGGCATTGGCGCAGAAAGCGTCTCTGAGTTGACCGAGGTGTCTGGCCGTGTTGGCATCCTCACTCGTGCATTTGACCGACTAAAGTCCTCCTTACCCGAACTGAAAGGCGCGGTCGGTAAAGTCGGCAATGCGTTAAATAATTTTGGAAAAGGGATTGTCAGCAAGGTCACCGGGCTTGCAAAACAATTCAAACGGGCTGTTTTCTATTCTCTCCTGTATAACGCCGCATACACATTGATCAACTCCATCACAAAGGCTTTTCAAGAGGGATTTACAAATATGTATTCATATTCGCAAGCCTTTGCCGGGAAGTTCTCTCAGTCAATGGACTCACTTGCAACTAGCACCCTATACCTCAAAAACAGTCTTGCATCCGCTTTCGCACCGCTAGTCAATCAGCTTGCCCCAGTGATCGACGCACTAATTCAGAAGGTTGCTACGCTGCTGAACTATATCGCACAGCTCATGTCGGCACTGTCCGGGCAATCCACATACACGAAAGCAGTCAAAGCGACAACGAAGTTTGCCGAAAGCACTGGTAAAGCTGCCAAAAGCCTAAAAAGTTTTATTGCCGGATTTGACGAACTGAACGTGTTCGAAAAAGGCAGCGGAAGCGGCAGCGGTGCCGGTACACCTGATTTCGCGTCTATGTTTGAGGAAGCGCAAGTAGACAGCAAAATTGCCGCGACAGCACAAAAACTGAACGAAATCAAAAATATGATTGCGGACAACCTTGCGGAGATCACCATCGTCGCCTCCGGTTTTTCGCTCGCCGTAGGCGCAGTTTTGGCGTTTTCAGGGACAAACATCCCGCTCGGCTTGACGCTGATGGGAGCGGGTGCTATCGGCCTGATTAGTGCAGCAAAGCTCGATTGGACAGCCGTAAATGGAAAATTGAAAAGCGTTATGGCGTTGATTAATGGAATCGTTAGTGGGGCTTTTTTGGCGCTCGGTGCCGTTCTGGCCTTTTCTGGCAAGAATGTACCCCTTGGCATAGCCCTCATGGCTCTCGGCGCAACAACATTGGCAACCGCAGCCGCGCTAAACTGGAACGGCCTCAGTGACGAAGTTAAAAACGTCATCGCCGTTATTACGGCAGTGCTTTCCGTCGCTTTTCTTGCCGTAGGTGCCGCTCTGGCTTTTACCGGGACAAATATTCCTCTCGGTCTTGCACTGATGGGAGCGGGAGCCGTTACGATGGGAACAGCAATCGTTCCAAACTGGAAAGCCCTCTCGGACAATATTCGAAAAATAATTACTACGGTCACGAGCGTTCTTGGAGGCGCTCTGCTCGTAGTCGGCGCGATCCTTGCTTTCAGCACGGTTGCACTCCCTCTTGGCCTTGGCCTGATGGCGGCTGGCGCTCTAAGTCTCGGATCGGCGGTAGCTCTGAACTGGAACACCGTTGTGACCGCCATTAAAAAAGTGGTTTCCGTTATCGCGGGTATTCTCGGGGGCGCTCTGACGGTACTCGGTGTGCTGCTCTGCCTGAGTGGAGCAGGAATTGGATTGGGTCTTGCCGTGCTAGCGGCTGGTCTTGGTCTGTCATATGCGGCATGGTCACTTGATGATAACCCCATTACCAATTTTGTTCGGAGAATGGCGAATTCCATTATCGGAATAATTAACCGAGTTGTAGATGCAATCAATAACGTATTCCATATCTCTTTCAAAGGATTGAGTGTTCTTGGAAAAGAAGTCGTTCCAGCATTTAACGCCCGGTTGGTGAACATTCCCCACGTTCCCACTTTCGCAAACGGCGGTTTTGTGGATGAGGGACAGCTCTTTATCGCACGTGAAGCAGGGGCTGAGATGGTTGGTAATATCGGCAGAAAGACAGCCGTAGCAAACAACGATCAGATTGTTGAGTCTGTATCGCAAGGTGTGTATGAGGCAGTGCAGAGAGCAAATGGCGAGAATTACGCAAGTGGCAATCGTCCGATCACGGTAATTGTGCAGATGAACGGCAAGGAAATGTATCGACAGATTGTCGATGAAAACAAGGCCGCGATTCGTGCAACCGGATTTAGCCCACTGTTGGTATGAGCTGGTCTATGCGTTTAGAGATAGCTGCGCCGTATACCAATGAAGAACTGTACGACTTTTGGGTCAGGTTCAAAGACGATCCACACTCCGATAGAATCCTTGCTGATTTCATGGGAGAAAACGGGACGGCAACGGCGCAGCGAATCATTGATGATTTTGAAAGCCGGTATCGGCTGGAACATTGTTGTGAGCGTGATTGACAAGCACAAACAAAAACAAATTTTGGAGGTAAAAGTAGTTATGAATAACACTCATTTCATCAAGAAAATTGCCGAAGCTCTCGAAAAGCATTACGAAGAAACAAATGCTGGCGTTACTTACTATAACAACGCCCTGAGTGATCTTATGCGTGATCGTGACCATTCTGAGGAATGGAAAGGCAAAGAGCGTGAACGGCTCGTTCGTGAGCGCATTGCCTATACAGACAGTCGAAAAAATGACCTCGAAAGTGAAATCAAGGCCATTTTGGAGGCAGAACGGCAGGCAGTCAAAAGCAATGCCACTTGCCGTGTTCCGAGCAGAGATCAACTCACAACACTGTCCATGCTGAAAGAAATCCAGAGCCTTTCTCAGTCGGAATTTGACGCTTTTGCAGACTCTCTCAAAGGTGTATATTCCGCAGAGAAAATGCTTTCTGAAATCGCCAAGACCCACAAGCTGAGATACGATTTCGTCCCTATCGATTGGCAGCTAAAGCGTATTGACAACTTCGCAGGCAAGCTGAAATACTGCTACAACTACACCGGCGAGGTTGTGCGTGATCGGTTCGGTATGTCCGTTTACTCGTTTGGCAACGGAGTTCCGTTCTTCGCCAAAATGCTGATCGATGATACGGACGCTTATATTGCCGAATATGAAAACGGAAAGTTTGAACCCGCCCCCGCTGTTCCTACCGCTATGGAGCGCCTTACTCAGCTCAAAAAAGATTGTCCTGAAAAGGCTGAGGACATCAAGAAATTTATTGCGGACAATGAATACAGTTTGGGTTCCGAACTGTTTGCAAGTCGGCTGGACGAGTTTATCAATTCAGTCAAGGAAGCTGCTAAGGAGGACAACTAATGGGAGAGTTGTCCCCCGCAGTCAAGCAGATAGTTTTGGAAAAAGGAATCAATCTTATGGTTCAGACAGGGGCTATGACTATTCCCGGTATAAGCTCCAAACAGGAGGTGAAAGTTGAATGGAAGCGAAAGAAAACACGGAAATGACCGCAAAGACAGTTTCTAAAGCAATGGCCGAAAAGGCCACTTCTCAAATGAAACGTTCAAAGCGAGTATATGGGGATTACACCCCGGAAAAGGGCGTTATGACTTCAAAAATCGTCATGGACGCACTGGAAAATCTCAAACAGGCTACAGTTCGTCCTAAATGTGCCTACGGGGATCTTACTACAGTACAGCAGCGAACGCAGGAGTACTTGCTTTCCTGTGCAGCACACCATTTTGTTCCCACAGTCGAAGGGTGGGCTATCGCATTGGGCATCGGCCGGAAGACGCTTTACAAGTGGCTTAACAACGAAAATCTCCGTTGTGACAAGGAATTTAACGAATTTCTTGTAATGACTCATGACGCAATCATGAGTGTTATGAGCCAGTCGGCTTTCAACCGAAATGTCGATACTGTTTGGGCAATTTTCTACGGCAAAAACTACTTTGGTATGTCCGACAAAACCGAGATTGTTGTCACGCCGCCTGCAAATCCGTTCGGCGATACAGTAACGCCCGAAGAATTGCAGGAGAAGTATCTTACCGACGTTAGCGGGTACGAAAATACAGGCGAAGACGAGTAACGGCAAAAAAAGAGCGGTTAAGTCTGGTACACTTAACCGCCCTCTCAGGTAAATTTAGATTGTTTCCTCGGTGTCATTCAGGGTAAAAAGCACATCAACACTGCAATCCATTGCTTCCGCGATCTGCCGAAGCTCTTTTTCGCTAAAATTGCTTCTCGAAAATTTGTTCGTCAAATTCTGCCGTGAGGTGTTCAATTTCTTTGCAAGGTCGGACACCGTCATATTTCTGCGGCCTAGGATAATCTTGATTTTTTCGCTCACCGAAAGTTGCATAGTTTCACCTCATTTCACATCTTGATAATACACTATTTAATGTATAGTGTCAATCTTTAGATGCAAAAGAAATCAAAAAGTTTATTTTTTATATTGACAAACGACACTTAATAGTTTACAATGCAACCGTAGACGAAATTCAGGCGAAAGGAGCGGTTGTGACATGGCTTCATCATACCCCATTAAAAACAAAAACGGCGTTGTATACGCCTATCGGGTTCGAGTCTACCGTGGGCGGGATGTCGATGGAAAGCAGCTCAAGCCATATAGTACAGTGTGGAAAATCCCTGACGGGATGAAAAACTCCCGCACAATCAAGAAAGAACTTGACCGATTTTCGGTTTTGTTCGAGCAACAATGCAAGGAAGGAATGGTATCTACCGATCGGAAAATCTTTGCCGCCTATTCCGAGTATTATCTGGCGCTGAAAGAACGAGATCAAAAGCAGAAAACCGTAGACAGTTATCGTGATCTGCTGGTTCGTATCAACGAGGAAATTGGCTTTCTAAAATTGTCCGACGTGAATTGTGAGCACCTGAATCGTTTCTATATTAAGCTGGCTCAGAAAGGGCAAAACAAGAAAACGGGCGAAGGTCTTTCCCCCAAAACAATCGTGGAGCACCACCGATTGATCCACAGCATTTTTGCACAGGCCATGAAGGAAGGACTGGTTAAATTCAACCCAGCCGAAACCGCTTCCCCACCCTCAGTAAAAAAGAAGGAAGCAAGCTTCTTCGAAGCCGAAGACGTAGAGCGGATCATGAAGTGCTTAGAACAAGAGCCTCTCAAATGGCGATGCATCACCCTCCTAATGATTGCAACCGGCGCACGCCGTGGTGAGATCATGGGGTTGAAATGGTCTGCGATTGATTTCAAAAAAGATGAGATTAAGATTTGCGCAAACCTATTATATTCGAAGCAGCGCGGCATTTACGAAGACACCCCGAAAACCGGTGAGATTCGCTATGTATGTGTCGATCACTCTGTTATGCAGTTGTTGGCGCAGTACCGCAAGGAACAGACTATCATGCGTTTACGAATGGGTGAACGATGGGTCAATACCGGTTACTGCTTTACTCGTGAAAATGGAGAGCCAATGCACCCAGACAGTATTACCAGTTGGCTGAACAAATTCTCTAAAAAGTATGGACTTCCGCATATCAATCCGCATAAATTTCGGCACACTCAGGCCAGCATTCTCATTAACGAGGGCGTTGACGTTGTCACGGTCGCAAAGCGGTTAGGCCACAAACAGGTAACGACCACCGAAAATATCTATGCTCACGCGCTGGCCAAAGCTGACGCCGAAGCAAATGCTGTCGTTGCGTCTGTATTGTTCAAAAAGAAAGCGTAGGTGAATTCTAATGAAGTATCGTACATTCAATCTCGTGGTAGATGTAATCGACAACAGCATGAGTCCAGCGCTGATAAAGGGCGATACTGTTGCTGTTCGCCCCAGCTTCAAGGCCGAAAACGGACATATGGTTGCCATACTTGTTACCAATGAAAAAGAGCAGACTACAACGCTCTATATTCGCAAGGTCATGATCGAAGATAATTACGTTATCTTCAAAGCTGCTAATCGGGACTATCCCTCGTTCGTATACGGTGAAGATAACAACAATATCCGCGTAGTTGGTATCGTTACAAAACTATACCGATATTCTAGAAACACGCCGTACCCAAATTTTATCGTTACGGCAAAACCGGAAAAGTGCAAAAACGAAACGGAGGTAATGAAATGAAATCTAAAAAGAAAGCTCCTATTCCCTACGATTTGGGAAAGGAGTTTGCCGCCCTCGGCAATGAGCTGAAAAGTCTCATGAATGACAGCGAGAACATCAAAACCAATTCGGAGATTTCCGATTGGCTGATACGACTCTACACCGCTGCCGGTAAACTCGTAGTGGCTCAGGAGATATGCCGCAGTCCGCAGCTCAAACCCGAAACCGCCGCTGTTGCAAAACAGATTGTAGACGAATTTATTCCCAATATACTTTCGCTTCACAAGATGGCGGAAGACGCTCTCGCAAAAATGCTTGACGCAAATAACTGATTTTAGAAAGGACGAACGATCATGTATGTAGAAAAGACCACCGCCGAGGAACGGGGCATTATTGGTAGTAAGGTCGAAGGTCTAATTATACAATTTGATACCTGTCAGACTCTTTTGCAAGACATTGTCGAAAATGGCTTTAAGTTCAAGAGTGGCGAAGCAACCGAATGTAAAATTGACCCCGAGCTGCTTTGTGACCGCCTGTGGATTATAAGCAATCTGATGTTTGATACCATCCTTCAATACAATCTCATGATGGGAGAAGACGACGACGGAGCAGTTCAAGTCCATCTCGACGGCGCGGATACTGCACGAGAAGTAATTGCAGCAGAGCGCGAGAAAAAGCAGATGCTCAATCGCAAATTGGAAGCGAGGACAAGACGATGAATTCTTTTGCGCCAGAGGTTAAAGGTCAGGCAAAAGCATTTGCCAGTCTGCTCGCTCGATCCGTCCGCGAGTTTTTCCAGGATGAGCAACACCGCAAGGAGTTTGAAGAATGGTACTTGAAGAAGTATGGCAAGTCTTATGAATGGAAGCCCTTTCACATCAAATAATAACGCAGCCACCGGGGTAAATACTCCGGTGGCTTTTGATTTTAGATTTCTATACCATTGAACAGTGTAATCTTCTTTGGGACATCCACGTTAATGGAATATGAAGACATCTCGTCATTAGAGGCTTCATTGACTCTTTGATTTCGATTTTCGACCATCCCCTTATCCCAAAGCCACACCGTTCCGCCGATCAACACTAAAAGCACAATATTTACGGTAATAAAAATGGCATGAATCCGAAGAAATGATTTTCCTGGCCTCTGAGGTGATCTTTCGGGCTTCCGAATTATCCTCTCAATGAAGTGGTAAAGACAATACAGAATATTAAATAGAACCAACCCAATTAGCAAGCAGGCCAATGTGACACGGTAAGGGCTTCCATTGTGAATATTTTCTAATACAGATGTTGAAAAAGCTATGCCAGCCGTAAACGTAAGAACAATGGAAGCAAAAATTCCGAATATAGCGACATACTCTTTTTCCATGTCTTTTGATTTTTGATATAATTCTCTTTCAACCTCTTCTTTGGCTTCACCGTATGTATGCTTCACATTATCAACTTGCCGAAATGCCAAGTTAAAATGATCCCACAGTCGAGTAGCGGCATCCTTAACATCATCGTGAAGCTGTTGGCTCTCGTCAAAAACATATTCTATCAATTTATCGAGATTCGTTGCTACAGTTCCACGCTCTTCTGGCGTCATTCCATAAACAGCATTCGTTACTTCTGAATACAAGATGCGTGTCCCACTACCATTGTACTCTGTTATTAAGTCGATAGTCGCTTCCGGCTGATATGTGCTTGACGATTCTCGAAGTGAATTAACAATCGTACGCAACTGTTCTTTACGCTCGTCAAACACGCGAGAATTCGAATTATTATATGTTGTACTAGGTGTATTATCTGACCTTATTAATTCGTTAAGCAGCGTGCTATGATCCATACCCATTTTGTCATCCATCAACTCGTAGGTTGAAAATACTCCTTTATTGAATCGTTGGATATTACTCTATTGGACTGAGAATCTTTATAGGCGTCTTTCCACGGTCTCTGGTTATGCGTCAGCGAGACAAGCTCGGCGGTAGAATAGTCCGAAAATTTATCAACAACGTGCCTTATTTTCTCTCTGTCTTCATCCGGCAAACATTTTTCATCAAACAGAGCAGAATGAGAGTCCCAAAAATTATCGGAGTTGAACACAATATACGATTCAACAGGCGGGATACTACTTCCCCCAAAACGTTTGAATTCGTGATATACCACCGGAACCACAGGGCCGAAATCCCATGCCTCAATGCGATCGTCAAAACATGGATTTCCAGAAGAAATCAAATAATATGCCTGCACAAAATAAAGCAATTTTTGAAGACGTAGATTTGAAATGCCGTATTTCTCTTGATTGCTATAATTGATAATATATCTAGCAACATTTAATGTGTCTAGCATTTCCACACCTCCAATCAATAATACTAACATCGTTATATGTTCCCATGCGTACAGAGAACATCTACCTAATTCTATTATACTATTTCGGGTCAAGTGCCTGTCAAGAGGTATATTAAAATTAATATGAAAGGATCCCACCTAGCTTTATATCGGCATGTAGGGTACACACGATAAAAAAGTGGGGGAATTTTGCCGCTCAGAATCCCCCTGTGGGGGCTTTTCAAAACAAAAATCCCCCACAAATTTTTGGGCAACAATTTGTCAACAAACCGCCCGTTATCAACGGACACGAACAGATACGAACAGGCACAACAATTCGTGCCCAAACCGCAAAAGTGCTGATTTTTCAGTATGAGCAGACACCAACCGACACGAACAGGCAAGGTGATCGTTGAACTACGGACCAGAAGGCCGGGGGTTCGAATCCCTCACGGCGTGCCAATCGCGTATTCCGGCAGGGATTACCCCTGCTTGCCGCCGGCGCAGGCGGGCTCGGCCTTGCCCGCTTTCTCCCTGCGGTGCGGCAGCACGGCGGCCACGGCGCCGAAGAGCACCGACGGCAGCACCCACGCGAAGCCCAGCTCAAACAGCGGCAGCTTGTGCAGGAACGTGAGCGGCACGCCATAGCCATCGAGCGTGCACAGGATGCTCATGAGCAGCGCGCCGATGACCGCGCCGCGGCTGATGCGGTCGGGCAGCCGCGGCACGACAAGCGAAATGAAAATGAGGACGAGGGTAGGCGGATAGACGACATCCAGGACCGGCGCGGCAACGGCCACGATGCGGTCGAGACCGAGGTTCGACACGACGGCGCTGAACACGCAGATCGCGATGACAAACACCTTGTACGACACCTTGCCGCGGCAGAGCCTGGCAAAATACGCGGCGGCGGAGCTGGTGAGCGCCACGGCCGTCGTGATGCACGCGAGGCCGACGACGATACCGAAGATGATCATGCCGGTCTTGCCCATGAGGGCCTCGACGATGGCCATGACGAGCTGCGCACGGCCGATCGACCGGTCGTACTGCGCGGAAACGGTGGCGCCGAGATAGGCAAGACCCATATAGACCGCCAGCAGCAGCACGCACGCGAGAATGGACGACCCGCTCATGATGCGGAACTTCTTGCCCGACTCGGTGTAGCCCTTGTCGATCACGCTCTGCAGCACGAGGATGCCGAACGGCAGCGCGGCAAGCGCGTCCATGGTCTGGTAGCCGGCCTTGACGCCGGTAACGACGGCGCTGTCGATCTTCGCCTCGGGCGCGATGGTGCCGAGCGGCGTGACAACGCCCTTGATGATGATGGCCGCAAGGCCGACGAGCAGCAGCGGCGTGAGCACCTTGCCCACGATGTCCACGACGGCGGACTCGCGGATGCACAGTGCGAGGATGAGCGCGAAAAACAGCACCGAGAACACGACGGCGGACACGCCGGGCAGGTTCGGGGCGATGGCCATTTCAAACGTGCTGGCCGACGTGCGCGGGATGGCGACCATGGGGCCGACGCACAGAATGATCGCGCACATGAGGATCTCCGAAGGCACACGGCCGACGCGCTGGAGCACGGCCTCACTGCTGCCGACACGCAGCAGCGCGAACATGGCCGCGAGCGCAAGCCCGATGTCCGCGATAAAATACGCGCTGAATCCGGCCAGCCACTGCGGGCCGGACTCCATGCCCAGGTACGGCGGGAAGATGACGTTCCCGGCGCCGAAGAACATGGAAAACAGAGCGAAACCGACAACGATCACGTCGCGTGCCGCCCGATTTTTCGTCTCTTTCATGTTTTCTCTCCTTTTGCCGCCCGAAGCGGGCAGCCCCTTTCGATTTCCGAATATAGGATATCATTCTTTTTGATAATTGAGAAACGAGACTTGTTCATGGGGATATGAAAAAAGCAAATGACATGGGTCAGAAAATTTTATTGGTTGAGTTGAATAAATTCGTGGTATTATGAAAAAAGAATGATAAAAAGGAGGCAGCATATGGACGACGGAAAACTGCGGGCACTGCTCACGGCGGTCGAATGCGGCAGCTTCAGCAAGGCGGCGGCCCGGCTGGGCTATACCCAGTCCGCCATGACACACCTGGTCAACAAACTGGAGGCCGAAGTCGGCTGTACGCTGCTCGAGCGCGGCAGTCAGGGCATCCGCCTGACGGACGCGGGCAAACATCTGCTGCCCTATATTCAGAACGTGGTCTGCGCGTGCGACACGCTCCTGCAGGAGGCTGCCGAGCAGAACGACCCGCGCACGCGCACGCTGCGCATCGGCTGCTTTGCGAGCATTGCCCGCGCGCGTCTGCCGGAGCTGCTGCGTGCCTTCCGCGAGCTGCACCCCGAGATCAAAATGGACGTGCTCGTGCGCGGTGATGAGCTGCCTGCCGCGCTCGCAAGCGGGGAGATCCAGCTCGCCCTCGTGGACGAGGCGCGCGCGCAGGGGTTCGACTTTCTGCCGCTGGCGGACACGCCGCTCGTGGCAGTCGTGCCGCCGGACTTCCCGTGGGAGGGCGAGACCATCCCGCTCGAGCGGCTGCTGCGCGAGCCGTTTCTTTCCAACCCCGACCAGTATATCGAGCCGTTCCTCCCGCCGGACACTCCGCGGCTGGAGGTCACAGCGTCGGACGACGGGTCGATCCTGTCCATGGTCGCCGGCAGGCTCGGCGTGTCGGTACTGTCGGCATTTTCCCTCGTCGGGTATGAGGGACAGGTGCGGGTGCTCCAGCTCGAGGAGCCGATCGCGCTGCGCCTCGGCGCGGCGGTCAAGTCCCTGAACGCTGCCGGTACGTCCGCACGGACATTTTTGTCCTTTCTGCGCGAATATTACGGAAAAAACGATACGCCCTGACCCGGCGATGTGATAGCAAGAGCGGCCCGCACCGAATGGTGCGGGCCGCTTGCGCTGCGGAAAACGTTGAAATGATGAGTGAACGGATGTTGGCGCCCTCCGACTCAGTCTGAGAGCTTGCGCACGGCCTCGTGCGCGTCGCCGACGGCAAAGAGGATCTTGCGCGGCTGCTGCGCGTCGCCGAGGACCGTCACGGGGGCGACGGATTCAAACGCGGCCGCGGCCTGCGTCGTCGGGGCAAAGCCCAGCGCGAGCAGCACCGTGTCGCACGCGATCTGCTGCCGCGCGCCCGCGTGCTCGACCGTGACGCTGCACGTGAACGCATCGCCGTCGATGCGCACGAGCTTCGTCGCGGGGCGGAAGTCTACGTCCGAGCGCGCCATGTAGTCGCGCATGAGCATGTCGTTCATCTTGAAGCCCGGCTCCGACGGGATGGTCCTGGCCATGTCGATGCACGTCACGTGCTTGCCCCACATGTCCATCTGCAGCGCCGCTTCGACGCCGACGAGCCCACCGCCGATCACGACGACGCGGTCGCCCACGTCGCAGCAGTCGCACAGGGCCTCGGTCGCGAAGTACACCTTCGGGCAGTCGAGCCCCGGGATGGCCTTCGGCGCGATGGGCCGGCCGCCGGCCGCCCAGAGAATGTGGTCGGGCGCATAGGCCGCGGCGAGCTCCGGCGTCGCCGTGGTGTAAAAGCGCACGGGGATGTCGTTGACGAGCAGCTCGCGCTCGAAATAGCGGATCATACGGTGCATGTCGCGCTTGAAAAACGGCTTGCAGGCGCACAGGGCGTTGCCGCCGATGTGGCCGCCCGCCTCCCAGATCTCGACCGTGTGGCCGGCCTGCTTGGCATAGAGCGCGGCCATGCAGCCGGCAGGGCCGGCGCCGACGACGAGGAGCTTTTTCGGGTGCGCCGCCGGCGGGATGTCGATGCTGCCGTCCTCGTGGCCGCAGCGCGGGTTGAGCGCGCAGGTCGCCGTCTCGCCGTTGTAGACGCGGGCGATGCAGCCCTCATTGCAGGAGATGCACGGGCGAATCGTGTCCGGCCGGCCGGCGAGCACCTTGTTCGGTAGATCGGGGTCGGCGAGCAGACCGCGGCCGATGACCGCGATGTCACACACGCCGTCGCGCAGCGCGGCCTCCGCCTTGTCCACGTCGCCGAAGCGGCCGTGCGTCATGACCGGCACGTCGACCACGCTGCGGATGATCTTGGCCGAGCGTGACTGCAGCGTCATCTGCTGCATGCCGGCGGGCGGCATGGCGTTGGGCCAGTTTTCATGGCAGCCGGCGTCCACGTGCAGGGCGTCCGCCCCGGCGGCGACGATCAGCTTCGCCAGCTCGATGCCCTCGTCGATGGAGCGATAGCCCTCGCCGTCCATGTAGTGGTCCGGCGTAAACTTGACGATGACGGGGAAGTCCGCACCGCCCTCTTCCTTGCAGATGGCGATGAGCTCGGTGAGAAAGCGCGCGCGGTTTTCCAGGCTGCCGCCGTAGGCATCGGTGCGCGTGTTCCAGCGGCGGGTCAGAAACTGGTCGATCAGGTAGCCGCCGTAGGCGTGGATGCCCACGCAGTCGGCCCCGCTGCGCAGCGCGATCTGCACGCTGCGGCGGAAGTCGTCCTCCAGCTCGTGGATCTCGTCGATGGTCAGCGCGTGGCAGCGCATGCGCGGCACGTGCATCCACGGGCAGGCGGATGCGCTGATGGGCACCTTGTAGCGCACGGACGGTCCGCCGATGCGCCCGTCGCCGGGCTGGATCTGCGCGGCGAGCCTGCAGTCGTGCGCATGGCAGCGCTCGGCCAGGGCGCGGAACAGCGGCTCGGTCTCGTCGTTGAGGTAGATGGAGTGCTCGCCGGATTCGAACGCGAGCGAGGCACGGATGTTGCAGAACACCATGGCCGCGCCGCCCTCGGCACGCGCGGCAAAGTACGCCACCGAGGTGGGGCTCAGGTTGCCGACGGTGACGCCCATCGGTGCCATGACCATGCGGTTTTTAAGTTCCATGCGGCCGATTTTGATCGGCCGGGACAGAATAGAAGCCATAATTGCATCGTGCTCCTTGGATTATTTCTGCACGGCCCAGCCGCCGTCGACCGGCAGACAGACGCCGTTGATGTATTTGGCCTCGTCCGAGCACAGGTACACGACCGCCCAGGCCGCGTCCTCCGGCATGCCGACATAGGGCATCGGCGTCGTGGCCTCAAAGTGCTCGCGGTACATATCCCAGACCTTCTCCTGCTTGGGCACCCAGACGTAGTTCGGGGCGAGGCAGTTGAAGCGGATGCCGTACTTCTTGCTGATCTGGTTGACCATGTTCTGCGTGGCCAGCTTGATGCACGCCTTCGAGAACGGGTAGCCCTGCACGGCCGAGCCGTTGTAGGCCAGCGCCGTCGAGGACGAGAAGTTCAGGAAGCTGCCGCGGATCTTCTTTTTCATCATGTAGCGCAGCACCGTCTGGTACGAGTAGAGCATGGAGTCGATGTTCACGCGCATGACGTCCTCGATCATCTCGGACGTGATGTGCGCCCAGTCGTGCGTCGGGGGCGAGAACGCCGCCGCGCCGTTGACGACCGTGTCGATGCGGCCGTACTTCTCGTCGGCCAGCTTCTTGAGCTTCACCCACGTGTCGCGCTGCGCCACATCGGCCACGACCGCGATGCTCTCGCCGCCGTTGGCGTTGATCTCGGCGCTGAACTGCTCGACCTGCGGGTCGATGTCGACCATGACGACCTTTGCGCCCTCCTGGCAGAAGAGCTCGGACGCCTTGTGGCAGATGCCGCCGGCCGCGCCCGTGATGATGGCCACTTTTCCTTTGAGTCTATCCATTATTTTGTCCTCCTCAGTTCGCCGTCGAGCAGACGGTAGGTCAGGCGCAGCGTCTGGATGCGCCAGCGATCGTCGTCGCATTTGACCAGATCGTCCACATACAGGCCGTAGCCGGAATAGGTCTGGCCGTTGTCCTTATAGGTGTGGTAGTCATGCATTTTGGTCAGCAGCTGCGCGCTGCGCGCTCCGGTGAAGTGCACGATCTGGTTGTAGCCGAAGTGCATCGGCACCATGTCGTCGCCGCAGGTGCTGCGGTTTTGCGCCACCTGTGCGTCGCGGTCGCGGAAGCCGGGACGGCCGCTCCAGAAAGTGCGGAAGCCCGTCTCCGTGAACACGTCCGGCATGAGGTCGAACTCCTGGTTGTCAATGCACCAGAAATAGCGGTTCTTGGCCGCGAGGATCGCGGGGATCTCTGCGAGCTGCTCCGGCGTGTAGGGCAGGCCCGCGTCGGCAATGATCGCGCGCGACAGTTCTTTGATCTTGCGATCGGCATCGATGGTCAAGTGCAGTCCCTCCTTTGAAGCTGTCATGCTTGGGGTGATTCGTTGTTCCTTCCGGCAGGCAGCCAACACCGCGCGGTGCCGGCTCGGGAAAAGCCTCCGGAGATTGTGATTATCTTATCACACGTTTTTCGCCCTGCACAGTGCATCCGCTGGAGGCAGATTGCTTTCCGTGCATAAAAATTGCCCCGACTTGACCAAATGCCTTTGCGTGGCCACGATTAAAAAATCGCGCAGCCGCGCGATTTTTATATCCAGACTTGCCAGCGCGGCGTGAAGCGCGTATACTGGACGGGAAAGATGCGTGACTTTTCCGTCACTGAGTCAAGAAATGCGCACGGTGAGGAGGCGAGGATATGACGTTCGGGCGCACCCTTCAGGAGCTGACACGGCTGTGCGGCGTCAAGCGCTGCAACCTTGCCGACGCGCTCGGCTATGACCCGTCGTACATCAGCCGATGGATCAACGGCGTCAAGCACCCGTCGCTGCGCAGCAACGACGCGCTGCCCGCGCAGATCGCCGCCTACCTGACCGCCAATGCCGCGCCGGACGTGCGCGCGCGCATTGCCGGGCAGTTTGACCTGCGCTGCGATGCCGCGGACGATGCAAAGTTTTCCGCGGCGCTGGCGTCCCTGCTGGCGGACACGATCGCGGCCGACCGGGCCGTCGACCCCGCGCGGCCGCAGCCGACCGGCGCGGAAAACGCGGCCCTGAGCCCGGTCAAGGACATTGCGCTCTTCCCGGAGGGCATCTTCATGGCCCTGCAGCAGGCGCCGTCCTCGGCGCGGCTGGACATGATCTGCACGATGCCGATCCACATTCAGTTTAAGAATAACGACGCCTTTTTCCGCCGCGTGCGCGGCATTCTCTCGGCAGGCACGGCGCTGCGCGTGGTGCAGTTTGTGGACATGGAGGACGTCTCCGCGCGCACGGACAGCTTCTGCCGCTCGCTCTGCTACCTGATGGGGCTGGGCCGACGGATCCGGTACGAATTTTACGAGTTTCGCGCCAGCCGCACGGGCGATGTCTACCTCATCCGCGACGCGCTCATGCTGCAGTACCTGCGCGAGCCGTTTTCGCGCGAGGTGTATCTGCTCGAGTCGGCGGACCCCGCGCTCGTCGGGCGCTACTGCGCCGCGGCCGATGCCTATATCCGTGACCGGCTGCCGCTTGCACAGGCGCCGGACCTGCAGCCGCTGCGCCGTCGGCAGTATTTTCTCGACTACTTCACCCAGCCGCACGGCCGCTGCCTGCTGCGGTATATGCAGCCGTTTTTCCTGCCGGAATCGCTGCAGGAGCAGTTTCTGGCGCAGCACCCCGAGCTGGGGCAGGAGCTGCAGCTGTTTCTCGGCAGCGCGGAGTTTTTTGAGACGATCTTCCTCTACCAGCTCGCGCTCGTGGACTATATTGATACCGGCCGGCTGCGGTTTCTCGGCACGGTCATCGACGTGCCGCCCGAGGCGCGGCGCGAACACCTGCGCAGCATGATCGACCAGCTGCGCCAGGCACCGGAGCGGCTGTGCATCCTGTGCACGCAAAACCGCGTCTGCAATTACGACGACCTGTCGGTGTCCGTGTTCGTCAATCAGCACGCCGCCTTCATGCTCGACGGCGCGACCGGTGGCGCGCAGCCGGCCTACACCGTCGCTTCCGGCGCGATCGTGCGCCAGCTCAACATCTGGATGGACCACTTCCGAAAGCTCCCGGCCGCACAGCGGCTGACCGGGCAGGACGCCATCGACTATCTCATCCGCTGCATGCACCTTTTGTGAGCCGCAGCGGACCGATCGATAAGGAGGCAGCACCATGCGCAACACCACACTCTGCTACATCGAGCGCGGGGAGCAGTATCTCATGCTGCACCGCGTGAAAAAGGAACACGACCTCAACCATGACAAATGGGTCGGCATCGGCGGCAAGTTCGAGGCCGATGAGACGCCGGACGAGTGCCTCCTGCGCGAGGCGTATGAGGAGACCGGCCTGACGCTGACTGACTGGCGCTGCCGCGGCGTGGTGACGTTTTTGTCCGACGAGTGGGAGGGCGAATACATGTACCTCTTTACGGCGTCGGGCTTCACCGGCACGCTGCGCGAGTGCGACGAGGGCGATCTCGAGTGGGTGGACAAGACGGCCGTGCCGTCGCTGCCGCTGTGGGCGGGCGACAGGATCTTTTTCCGCCTGCTGGCGGAGGACGCGCCGTTTTTCCTGCTCAAGCTGCGCTACGAGGGCGACACGCTCGTCGAGGCCGCGCTCAACGGCGCGCCGGTCTCGCTTTGAAAAGCCAGTTCATGACAGGGAGGAACCATATATGAGACGCAAAAAACAGATCCAGGCCATGCAGCAGGAGCTCGCGCTCCTGCGCCAGACCATCGACAGCGGCAAGGAGCTGGCCGCGCTGGCCACGAGCGCCGCGCAGCAGCTCAAAAAGCCGAGCATCAAGGCCATCGCCGTGCAGGTGATGAAAACGCCGCGCTTCCGCCGCGCCGCGCTCATCGTGGGCGGGGCCGCCGCCGTCGGCACGGTCGGTGCCGTCGCCGCGCGCTACCGGTTTTATCAGGCCATCGTCGTGCAGGAAGTGAAAAAGGCGCTCATGCCCGTGCACGCCCAGCTCGACGACCTGCAGGCGACTGTGGACGCCATGGCCGAGGCCGATGGCATCGAGCCGGAAAAGACCCGCAAGGGGAAAAAGTACCGCCGCTGATGGCAGCGAACAGAACACAAAAAGCTCCGTTTCCAGACCGGAAACGGAGCTTTTTCACAGTTATCGTTCTTCTCGGAAATACGGCAGGCCGAGGCTTGCGGGGGGCTGATTTTCGCGCTTGGAGCGCACGCTCGTAATGATGAGCACGATGATCGTGACGACATAGGGGATCATCTTGTACAGCTCCTTGACGGCGAGGTTCGTGCCGCTCGGCAGGAAGATGTGCAGGATGTACAGTCCGCCGAAGAGGAAGGACGCGAGCACGCCGACGTTCGGCTTCCAGACCGTGAAGATGACGAGCGCGATGGCGAGCCAGCCGCGATCGCCGAAGGCGTCGTTGGACCAGACGCCGCAGGCGTAGTCCATGACGTAATACAATCCGCCGAGGCCGGCGATCATGCTGCCGACGCAGGTGGCGATGTACTTATATTTGTTGACGTCGATGCCGGCGGCGTCGGCCGTCTGCGGATTTTCGCCGACGGAGCGCAGGTGCAGACCCACACGCGTGCGCTTGAGCACGTAGGCCGCGATGAGCGCGATGGCCACGGCGAGGTAGGCGAGAAAGCCGTAAGACAGGAAGATCTGGCCGAACCAGCCGAGCTTCGACGCGAACGGCAGCGCCTTGGAAAAGTAGCTGTTCGTGGCCGAGAGCGCGATGGACGGCACCTCGCTGCCGGTGAGCTTGATGAGCGAGCCGCCCATGAAGTTGCCGAAGCCGACGCCGAACGTCGTCATGGCAAGGCCGGTGACGTTCTGGTTGGCGCGCAGCGTGACGGTCAGAAAGCAGTACAGCAGACCCATGAGCAGCGACCCGAGCAGGCACGACAGCAGCGGGATCATCACGGCGAGAAAGCCGTTCATGCCCGCGGCCCCGCCGGCGCCCTGCTCATACAGGAACGCCCCGATGACGCCGCTGATACCGCCGACGTACATGATGCCCGCGATGCCGAGGTTGAGGTTGCCGGACTTTTCGGTGAGCGTCTCGCCGGTGCTGCCGAACAGCAGCGGGATACCCTGCATGATGGCGCGGGGGATAAAGGACACAAAATCAAACATGCTCCGCCGCCTCCTTCTTCGCCGGCTTGCGGAAGCTCAGCCGGTAGGTGATGAAAAACTCACAGCCGATGATGAAGAAAATGATGATGCCGCTGAGGATATCGGCGAACGACTGGTTGAGGCCGAACACGGTCGAGATCTCGCTCGCGCCGCGGTCAAGGAACACGAGCAGGAAGCTCGTGAAGATCATGCCGAGGGGGTTGAACTTGGCCAGCCACGAGACCATGACGGCCGTGAAACCCTGGCCGCCGGCGATGGTGGTCGTGATCGTGTGGTCGGTGCCGGACACGAGCAGCACGCCCGCGATGCCGCACAGCGCGCCGGACAGCAGCATCGTGCGCACGATGACCTTGCCGACCTTGATGCCGACGTAGCGGGCGGTGCGCTCGCTCTCGCCGACGACGGAGATCTCATAGCCGTGCTTACTGTAGTTGAGGTAGATATAGACGAGCACGGTCAGCACCGCGACGACGAGGATCGTCAGCAGGTACTTGTAGCCGCCGATCTGCGGCAGCCAGCCGGCCTCGGTGCTCTGGTTGATGATGCCGACCTTGCCGGAGCCCTTCGGTGACTCCCAGACGATGATGAAATAGGCCACAAGCTGCGTGGCGACGTAGTTCATCATGAGGGTGAAGAGCGTCTCGTTCGTGTTCCACTTGGCCTTGAAGATGGCGGGGATGACGCCCCAGACCGCGCCCGCGACGATGCCGGCGGCGATGATGAGCACGATGAGCAGGCCGTTGGGCACCTTGTCGCCGAGGCAGATCATGCACGCCGCGGCGGCGAGGCCGCCGGCGAGCACCTGGCCCTCGGCGCCGATGTTCCAAAAGCGCATCTTGAACGCGGGCGTCACGGCCAGCGAGATGCACAGCAGCACGGCGAGGTTCTGCCCCAGGATCCAGATCTTGCGCGACGAGCCGAACGCGCCGCTGAACATGGTGCCGAACACCTTGAGCGGGTTGAGGTGGGTGCACAGCGTCGTGATGAGCGCGCACAGCAGCAGCGCCAGCACGATGGCGATCGCGCGGATGCCCCAGGCCTGATACCAGGGCAGCGTGTCGCGCTTGACGATGTGGAACAGCGGTTCCCGGACTTTGTTATGCATGGGCTTCGTTCCCTCCCAACTGCGTCATCATCATGCCGACGTCGCGCTTCGTGGCGCCGCGGCCGGGGACGATGCCGCTGACCTTGCCGCCGCAGAGCACGAGGATGCGGTCGGCCAGCTCGAGCAGCACGTCCAGATCCTCGCCGACGTAGATCACGGCAACGCCGCGCTCCTTCTGCCGGTTGATGAGGTCATAGATCGTGTAGGATGCGTTGATATCCAGGCCGCGCACGGCGTAGGCCGTGAGCAGCACGGTGGGGGCAGAGGCGATCTCGCGGCCGACGAGCACCTTCTGCACATTGCCGCCGCTCAGGCGGCGCACCGGCGTGGTCACGCCCGGGGTGTTGACGTCGAGCTCCTCGACGACGGTCTCGGCGAGCTTGCGCGGCGACTTGCGGTCGGTGAGGATGCCGCGGCCCTTGCGGAAGGAGCGGAGCATCATGTTGTCCGACAGGTCCATGTTGCCGACGAGGCCCATGCCGAGGCGGTCCTCCGGCACAAAGGACAGCGCCACGCCCATCTCGGCGATACGCAGCGGATCCTTGCCGAGCAGCTCCTCGCGCGTGCCGTCGTCCTCGACGTAGCAGATGCTGCCGTTTTCGGTCGGCTGCAGACCGGCGATGGCCTCGAGCAGCTCCTTCTGGCCGCAGCCGGAGATGCCCGCGATGCCAAGGATCTCGCCGGAGTTGGCGGTGAAGGACACGTCGTCGAGCTTGACGATGCCGTCGATGCTGCGCACGGTGAGGTTCTTGACCTCGATGCGCGGCTTGGGGTCGACGGGATCGGGCCGGGCGATGTTGAGCGTCACGGCGTGGCCGACCATCATGTTCGTCATTTCCTGCGCGTTGGTGTCCTTCGTGAGCATGTCGCCCACGAACTGGCCGTGGCGCAGCACGGCCACGCGGTCGCTGAGCGCCTCGACCTCGTGCATCTTGTGCGTGATGATGACGATGGCCTTGCCGTCGTCGCGCATGCTGCGCAGCACGGCGAAGAGCTTGTCCGTCTCCTGCGGGGTGAGCACGGCGGTCGGCTCGTCGAGGATGAGGATGTCCGCGCCGCGGTAGAGCGCCTTGACGATCTCGACCGTCTGCTTCTGGGACACGGACATATCGTAGATCTTCTGGTTCGGGTCGAGGTCAAAGCCGTAGCGCTCGCAGATGCTGCGGATGCGCGCGGCCGTGGCCTTGAGATCGAGCTTTTCATCGAGGCCGAGCGTGATGTTCTCAGCGGCGGTGAAGACGTCGACCAGCTTGAAGTGCTGGTGGATCATGCCGATGCCGTAACGGTAGGCATCGCGCGGGGAGCGGATGACGACCTCCTCGCCGTCGATGAGGATCTGTCCCTCGTCGGGGAAGTAAATGCCCGAGAGCATGTTCATGAGCGTGGTCTTGCCGCTGCCGTTTTCGCCGAGCAGCGCCAGGATCTCGCCCCGGTAGATATCGAGCCAGACGCGGTCATTGGCGACGACGGAGCCGAAGCGCTTGGTGATGTCGCGCATTTTGACCGCTGCGATCTTGTTATCCAATATGGTGTCCCTCCCGAAATGCCGGCGGACGCCGCACAGAGGCGGCGCGCTTTAAAGTACATATGAGGGAAGGCCCGGGTTGACAGGCCTTCCCTCTGCGGTGGATTCAGATATCAGCTGCCAAAGTTCTGGTCAAGCAGGTTGATGCCGTCGATCTGCACATTGAAGTACGGAGCGGCGCGGAACTCGGACTCGTGGAAGTAGCCGTCGCTGATGGCCTCGGTATCGCCGGCGTTGTCGGCGTCGGTGTCAACATCGGCCATGTAGCTGGTCAGGGTCTCGCCCTTGACGGTGAAGGTGGAGGTGTCAAAGACGTGCAGGGTGCCGTCCTCGAGCTGCTTGGTAACTTCGGCAATCTTCTCGGCAGTGCCCTTGGCAGCGACCTTCTCGTTGACATCGGTCAGCACGACGGAGCCGGTCTTGAGGGTGCCGGTCCAGTCGGAATCGAGCGAGGTGCCGTCCTGGACGGCCTTGATGACCATCTCATAGTACGGGGTCCAGTCGATGCGGGAGGAAACGATGAAGGTGTTCGGGCAGGCGGACTCGGTGCTGCCGTTGTAGGAGACGTTCGGGACGCCGGCCGTCTCGCAGGCGGTCGGAGCGCCCATGGAGTCGGCGTGCTGGCTGATGAGCTTGCAGCCGCCGGCGATGAGCTTGTTGGCAGCTTCCTTCTCGAGGGCCTCATCGTACCAGGAGCCGGTGAAGGTGACGTCCATGGTCACGGTCGGGCACACGGACTTGGCGCCCAGATAGAAAGAGGTGTAGCCGGAGATGACTTCCGCGTAGGTGAAGGCGCCAACGTAGCCCATCTTGGCCTGATCGGCGGTGAAGTCACCGGCCTCGATCATCTCGTTGAGCTTCATACCGGCAGCGACGCCGGCGAGGTAGCGGCCTTCATAGATGGAGGCGAACGCATTGTGGTAGTTGCTGAGCTTCTCGGTGTGAGCCTTGGTGCCGGTGGCGTGGCAGAACTGCACGTCCTTGAACTCCTTGGCAGCCTGGATCATGAAGTCCTCGTGGCCGAAGCTGTCGGCGAAGACGACGTTGCAGCCGGCGTCCACGAGCTCGGCCGCGGCGTTGTAGCACTCCTGGCCCTCGGGGATGTTGGTCTTGATGATGTACTGATCCTCGCTCAGGCCGGCGTTCTTGCAGGCGGCCTTCGCGGCGTCGATGAAGTTCTTGTCGTAGGTGGAGTTCTCGTCATGCAAGCAGATGAAGCCGACCTTGATCTTGCTCTCGGCTTTGTCGCCGCCCTCGGTCTTGCTGCCGCAGGCGCACAGTGCGAACACCATGACGAGCGCGAGCAGCATCGAAACGAACTTTTTCATTCTCAGCTCTCCCTCTAATGATCAAAATTTTTATTTATCTGCATTGCTTGCGCAAAGAAGATACAAAAAATATTGGCAGGTGCAGCCGTGTACGGCGCTCCTGCCAATGTGGAACCGGGAAGATGCCGGTACGGCCATCTCCCGCGGGGAATTTCACATCGATAGTCCGGCAATTTACGGTGCCAGGTAGAAACGCCAAGCCATATCCTTTGGTATATATCGACTGCTATTTACGATCGCTCCCGCAACGCGGGAACACTTATACGTTACCATGGGCGAACGGGGTTGTCAACCGTCGAAATGAGCGAATTTCATACTTTTGAAACATTTTCCCCGTCGATTTGCACAATGCGCTTCAGCAGAACACGATGCCGGTCTCGGGGTCCATGCTCTGCACGCGGGCGAGCGATTCCACGCGGTAGCCGCGCGCGCGGATGCGCGCACCGCCGGGCTGAAACGCCTTTTCCACCGCGATGCCGGCGCCGACCACGGTCGCGCCCGCGCCCTCGATGAGTGTGATGAGCCCGTCGAGTGCCGCGCCGTTGGCGAGGAAATCGTCGATGACGAGCACCCGGTCGCTCGGCGAAAGGTACTCGCGCGAGATGCGGATGGTGTTGTCATTTCCGTGCGTGAACGAGTGCACGACCGTCGTGTACGCATCGTCGGAGACGTTGCGGCTCTTGGTTTTCTTGGCGAACACGACCGGGCAGTCGAACACGAGCCCGGCCACAGCCGCGATGCCGATGCCGCTGGCCTCGATCGTGACGAGCTTGTTCACGCCGCAGCCGTCGAACAGCCGCTTCCATTCCTCCGCCATCGCCAGAAACAGCTTTGGGTCCATCTGATGGTTCAGAAACCGGTCCACTTTCAGGATCTCGCTGGATTTGACCTCGCCCTCGGCGAGGATGCGCTGCTCGAGAAGCTGCATATCGCTCCATCCTCCCACAATCACTAAGATGGTTTTTATCGTAGCACCCGCGCCGGGCGCGCGCAACCGTTTTTCGCAAAAAATCCGGCAAATCGCCGAATGGACGGTTTTTGTGCCGGACGCGGTTGACTTTCCCGTCGATGTGCGGTATCATCGGTTCCTACAAGTAGGAAAAGTATGAATTTCTGCAACAGGAGGCGAGGCTATGCCCGGAGGCAAGCACGTGCTCGGCCAGAGCCGCGACCGGCACATCTTCGGCACGGTGAAGGTCGGCGAAAAGGGCCAGATCGTGATCCCGAAAGAGGCGCGCACGGTCTTTGGCATCCGCCCGGGAGACACGCTGCTCGTGCTCGGCGACGAGGCGCGCGGCATCGTGGTCACGCGGCCGGAGGTCATGCGCGACGTGGCCGCAAAAATTTTCGACGAATCTGACGAATGATATAAGGAGACGAACGATGAATACAGAGTCCATGTACACCGCGCTCGGCATCACGCCGGCGGTGCACCGCTTCGGCGAGGAGATCCTCGCCGGTCTGCGCGCGCGGTTTGACGAGATCGACCGCGTCGCGGAATACAACCAGTGCAAGGTCATCGGTGCGATGCAGAAAAACCGCGTCGACGCGACGCACTTTGCCGCCACCACGGGCTACGGCTACAACGACGCCGGGCGCGACAATCTCGAGCGCGTCTATGCCGACTGCTTCCACACGGAGGCCGCGCTCGTGCGCCCCCAGATCACCTGCGGCACACACGCGCTGACCGTGGCGCTCAGCGCCAACCTCCTGCCCGGCGACACGCTGCTCAGTCCCGTCGGCGCGCCGTATGACACGCTCGAGGAGGTCATCGGCATCCGCCCGAGCGCCTGCTCGCTCAAGGAATACGGCGTGCACTACCGGCAGGTCGACCTGCTGCCGGACTACGGCTTTGACTATCCGGCCATCGAGCAGGCGCTGCGCGCCGGCGTGAAGCTCGTGACCATCCAGCGCTCGAAGGGCTACGCCACGCGGCCGACGTTCTCCGTGCAGCAGATCGGCGAGCTGATCGCGTTCTGCAAGCGCATCGACCCGAACGTCATCTGCATGGTCGATAACTGCTACGGCGAGTTCGTCGAGACAATCGAGCCGTCCGACCTCGGCGCGGACATGATCGTCGGCTCGCTCATCAAGAACCCCGGCGGCGGCCTCGCACCCATCGGCGGGTACATCTGCGGCCGTCAGGATTTGGTCGACCGCTGCGCCTTCCGCCTGAGCGCCCCGGGCCTCGGGCAGGAGGTCGGCGCGAACCTCGGGCTCATGCCGGCGTTTTATCAGGGCTTCTTCCTCGCCCCGACCGTGACGGCCAGCGCGCTCAAGGGCGCGGTGTTCGCGGCGAATGTCTATGAGCGGCTGGGCTTTCGCTGCATCCCGAACGCGGCGGAGCCGCGGCACGACATCATCCAGTGCGTGGAGCTCGGCTCGCCGGAGCGCATGGTCGCCTTCTGCAAGGGCATCCAGGCGGCCGCGCCCGTGGACAGCTACGTTGACCCCATCCCCTGGGCCATGCCGGGCTACGATTCGGAGGTCATCATGGCCGCCGGCGCGTTCGTGCAGGGCTCGTCCATCGAGCTGTCGGCCGACGGGCCGATCCGCCCGCCCTACGCCGTGTATTTTCAGGGCGGCCTGACGTGGTATCACGCCAAACTCGGCATCCTCATGAGCCTGCAGAAACTCGTGGACGCCGGTCTTGTAACATTGGAGGAGAAATAAAATATGTGGTTCTGGCTTTCCCTGATTGCCCTGCTGTGCTGGTCGGGCTCGGATCTGTTTTCAAAAATCGGCTGCCGCGACGCGGACGATCATCTGGCACATTTAAAAATGGTCATCGCCGTCGGCGCCGTCATGGGCCTGCACGCGGCGTATGAAATTTTCATCGGCGGCGTGAGCGTGACGTGGCACGTCATCTGGACGTACCTGCCCGTGTCGCTGCTGTATATTGTCTCGATGGCGCTCGGCTATGTCGGCCTGCGCTATATCGAGCTGTCCATCTCGTCGCCGATCTGCAACGCCTCCGGCGCGGTGGTGGCCGTGCTGTACCTGTGCTTCGGCGGGCTGGACGAGGACCTCAGCGGTGGGATGCGCGTGATGGTGCTGCTGGCCATCGCGCTCGTGTGCGTCGGCGTGATCGGGCTCGGCGTGGTCGAGTCGCGCGAGGACGACGAGCTGCGCCGCGCGCGCCAGGCGGCCTCGAACTACCGCTACGCCAAGAGCTGGCTCGCCCTCGCGCTGCCGGTGGCCTACTGCCTGCTCGACGCGGCCGGCACGTTTGCCGACAGCCTCGTGCTCACGCGCCTTGACCCGGACGCCGCCAACTGCGCCTATGAGCTGACGTTCCTGTTCGCGGCGGTGGTGTCATTCGTGTATGTCAAGTTCATCCGGCACGATCGCTTCCTGCCCAAGCGCGAGGGGCCGAAGTACGTCGGCGCGCTGTTCGAGACGGCCGGCCAGTTCGCGTACATCTACGCCATCGCGGACGAGGACCACGTCATGTACGCCGCGCCCATCATCTCGGCCTACTGCGCCGCGTCCGTGCTCTGGAGCCGCATCTTCCTGCGCGAGAAGCTCTCGTGGCGGCACTATCTCATGCTGCTGCTGATCGTCGTCGGCATCGTGCTGATTGGCATTCTCGACCTGTGAGCGTTCACTCGATCACGCGGCCGCCCGACACGGGGCGGCCGCATTTTTGCGCAAATATTTGTCAAGTGTGTAACGGCGGCTTGCAATTGGCCGTTTGTCTGGTATAATGATGGCATATCTGCACCTTTCGGTACAGTATTTTGGGAGAAATGTGAAAAAATCAGGAGGGATCTCGTGGATACGGAAATCAAATCCAAACGCGGCGGCTGGGGCAGCAACTTCGGCTTCCTCATGGCCTCGATCGGCTCGGCCGTCGGCCTCGGCAACATCTGGGGCTTCCCGTATAAAATGGGCAAGAGCGGCGGCGCCGTGTTCCTGCTGCTGTATCTCGTGCTCGTCGTGCTCGTGGGCGTGACGGTCATGCTCGGCGAGCTCGCGCTCGGCCGCCGCAGCGGCAAGAGCGCCGTGAGCACCTACCGCAGCCTGTCCAAAAAGTACACCTGGCTCGGCTACGCGGGCATCGTGTGCGGCTTTTGCATCATGTGCTTTTACTTCGTGCTCGGCGGCATCGTCCTGCGCTACGCCGTTGGCTACTTCCTGGCCATCTTCGGCGGGAGCGAATTTGCCTGGTCCGGCCAGGGCACGGGCTTTTTCGGCTATTTCCTGACGGATACGAACAGCATGATCCTGTTTTTCGTACTCTATATCCTGCTCAACATCCTCGTCGTGTCCAGCGGCGTGCAGGGCGGCATCGAGAAGTTCTGCAACGTCGGCATGCCGGCGCTGTTCTGCCTGCTCGTGTTCATCATCCTCTACATCGCCTGCCAGCCCGGCGCGGCCGAGGGCTACAAGTTCATGTTCAACCCCGACTTCTCCGTCTTCAGCAACCCGGACATCGGCTTCGGCCGCGTGCTCAAGAGTGCCGCTGGGCAGATGTTCTTCTCGCTGTCGATCGGTCTCGGCGTCATGATGACCTACGGCTCCTACCTCGGCAAGCAGGAGCACCTGCAGCGCAACGCGCTCATCGTCTGCGGCGCGGATACGCTCATCGCGCTCATGGCCGGCATGGCCGTCATGCCCGCCTGCTCCGCCTTCGGCGTGGAGTACGGCGCCGGCCCCGGATTGCTGTTCGCCTCGATGCAGACGGTGTTCGCCCACATGGGCAGCGTCGGCAATTTCATCGGCTTCCTGTTTTACCTGCTCGTGCTGATCGCGGCGCTCACGTCGTCGATCTCCATGCTCGAGCTGTGCACGGCCTACGCCGTCGACAAGCAGCTCGACAAGGGCCTCACGCCCAAGCGCGCCAAGCACACAGCCAGCGTTGCGGCGCTGGTGTTCGTGGCGGGCTCGCTCGTCGCGCTCGACGGTCTGGGCGCGGGCGTTGCCGGCGGCGCCGCCGTCGAAACGCCGGCCACCCTGTTCGGCCTGAGCGTGCACGGGTGGAACGACTGCTGGCTCGACCTGTACGACATGGTGGCCGAGGGCATCCTCATGCCGCTCGGTGCGCTCGTGATGACGATCCTCATCGGCTGGGTGCTCAAGCCCGAGGTCGTGCAGCTCGAGTGCGAGCAGAGCGGCGTGAAGTACCGCGCCGCCGGCTACTTCAAGGTCTGCTTCAAGTTCATCGTGCCGGTCCTGCTCGCGTTCATCCTCTTCTGCCAGCTCATCGACTTCTTCGGTCTGAAGATCCCCGGCCTGAGCTGAACCCCGCATCATGAAAAGCTCCGTCAGCGTCTGCCCCAACGGGCGGGCGCTGACATTTTTATAACCCTTGTTGAAAAAACGAAAACGCTCTGCTATACTGACTCCGCGCCGCACCCTGCGGCAGAAAGGAGCGACCCGCCATGCGCAAGACGGCCGCCTACGCCTTCCATCACTCGATCCCGATCCTGATCGGCTTCTTCCCCGTCGGCATCGCCTACGGGCTGCTCATGCAGCAGGCGGGGTATAACTTCCTGTGGTCGGGCGCGTGCAGCCTGTTCGTGCTGGCGGGCTCGCTGCAGTTTCTGATGGTCACGTTCTTTGCCGGCGGCGTGTCGCTTGCCACGGTGGCCGTGCTGGCACTGCTGCTCAACAGCCGGCACATTTTCTACGGCCTGTCGTTCATCGACAAGTTCCGCTCCTTCGGCCCGTGGCGCTGGTTTCTGATCTATTCGCTGTGCGACGAGAACTATTCGCTGCACTGCTCGCACGATTTCGGCCCCGACGTCAACGAGAAGTGGGCCTACGTGCTCACGGCCGCATTCGTGACGTTTTATTGGGTCGCGCTGTCCATGCTCGGCGGGCTCGTCGGCGCGCTCATCCCATTTGACACCACGGGCATCGACTTTGCGCTCACGGCGCTGTTCACGGTCATCGTGGTCGATCAGCTGCGCGGCGCGCGCACGCGCATCCCCGCCGTGGTCGCGGCCGTGTCGAGCATCGGCGCGCTGCTGCTGCTCGGGCCGGATAAATTTCTGCTGCCGTCCCTGCTCGTGACGGTCGCGGCGCTCACGCTGCTGCGCCCGGTGCTCGAGCCGAAGTATGCCGAAGGAGGTGCCGCCGTATGACCCTCTCCGTCGGACAGAGCATCGCCATCATCGCGGTCTGCACCGCGTGCACATTTTTCGAGCGCTGGCTGCCGTGGCTGCTGTTCGGCCGCCGCGCCGTGCCGAAGGTTGTGGAGTACCTCGGCAAAATTCTGCCCATGGCCGTCATGGTCTCGCTGCTGGTCTACTGCCTGCGCGGGATGCAGTTTTCCGCCGCCGGGGCGTGGGTACCGCAGGTCATCGCCGTCGGCGTAACGGCCGGCCTGCACTGGTGGCGGCGCAACACGCTGCTGAGCATCGCCGCCGGTACCGTGTGCTACATGCTGCTCGTGCAGCTCGTCTTTTGATTGCCAAACCGGGCGTCCCAGTCGGGGCGCCCGGTTTTTGGTTGCACTTTTCCTGCATATCCGTTATAATAAAGGGCCAAATCCGAATTTTCTCCTGCAACGAGGTCTGCCCATGAAACGCGACAAGAAAAAACAATGGCTCTCGATCGGCCTGCTGACGCTCGGCGCGGCGGCGCTGGCGGCGTTTGCCGCCGCAACGCTCGACGCGGGCGACGTGCGCGCCTCGCTCGCGGCGCTGCTGCCGGGCTGGACGGTCGCGATCGTGGGGTGCATGCTGCTGTACTATCTGTGCGACGCGCTCAAGTACCGGCTCATCACGCGCGCGTTTGGCTGCGCGCAGCCGCTCGGCGACAGCATCGACGTGTCGATGATCGGCTTCTTCTACTCGGCCGTGACGCCCGCGGCCGCGGGCGGCCAGCCGTTTCAGGTGCTGCACATGCATCACCGCGGCATCCCGACCGGCACGGCCACGTCCGTCATCTGCACGGTCTACAGCCTGTGGAACATCGCGCTCGTGACGCTCGGCATCGTGGGCATGTGCCTGTGCGGCGGCAAGCTCGCGGCGCAGAGCGCGGCGTGGATTCCCGTGCTGGCATTAGGTCTGTTCGTGCACGCGGGGCTGCTGTCACTCGTGCTGCTCTCGGCCATTTTTCCAAAGCCGATGTCCTCGTTCGGCACGGCGTGCATCCGCTGGCTGTACAAGCGCCGCCCGTTCGTCCGCCGGGGCGCGGACCCCGAGGCGGCCGCCGGCAAGTGGCGCGCCTTCGTGGCGGAGTATCACGACGCGTTCGCCGCCGGCATCCGGCACCGCGGCAAGCTCGCCGGGGCGCTCGCGCTCGCGCTGCTGCAGTGCGCGGCATATATGTCGGTCGCCTACTGCACGTACCGCGGCTTCGGTCTGCGCGGCGTGCCGTTCTGGCAGGTCACGGGCACGCAGGTGCTGCTGTACATCGGGGCAAGCTGCTTTCCCATGCCGGGCGCGTCCGGCGCGAGCGAGGGCACGTTCTACCTCGCCTTCTCGCCGCTGTTCGGCGACTATCTGACGACCGCCATGCTCATCTGGCGTCTGGCGTCGTATTATCTCACGATCGTGCTGGGCTACATCGCCGTCGTGGCCGAGCGCGTGACGCTGCGCCATACCGCACAGTAAGTTTGTATCATACCATCAAAAAAGCACTTGCTAAGCAAGTGCTTTTTTGATGAGCGACACGTCCTCACCTACATGACCCATTTCAGGCAAATAGGATAGACATCTATGACAAAATGCGGCTCCTGTATTCCCGTTGCAGGGTGCACCGTAGAAATGTCCACGTGCACGTCCTGGATCGTCGCCGCACGGAAATCGTTCGGATCTCCGCAGACGATATACTGGGCAAGCGGATACGCAAGATGCCCCATTTCATCCGGGTCGAGCGGCATTGTCTCAAAGGGCTTTTCAATATCGACGCCCATGCGCCGCAAATATTCTGCAAGCGCGGAATAACTTGCTTTGATCTCCTTCATGTAGTTTTGGCAGTAGGCGCAGTCGCACAGGTCACCGCTGCCGAGGTGCGCATAGTACGCTTTCGTCCTTTCGATATCCATTGCCAAACGGCTCACTTTTCCGCCGTGCTGTGCCCGCGCAGCCTGCGGAACGTGGCCGCCCAGTTGCAGCTGCGGCACGCCTCGGCATAGGTCTTGCCCGTGGCAAGGTAGCACAGCGGCCGGACGGTCGCGACCGTCTTGGTCACGACAAAGCAGGCGGCGAACACCAGCAGCGTCACGCCCACCGTGCTGCCGAACGAGCGCACCGACACGCCGGCGGAATAGAGCATGCTCAGGAAAATGTTGTGCATGAGGTAGATCGCCATCGACAGCGCGACGACCGGCTCCGTAACGGCCTTGACCCATGCGCGCGGCGGTCGATTGCACGTCTGCTTGCACAGCAGGAAAATGCACGCGGCCAGAACGATCTCGAACCCGGAGCTCTGGTTCTGGAAGTTCTGATTAAACTCTCCCGTGCGCACCGTGAGCACCCATGTGCCGACCGAGATCACCGCGAGCGACACGACCGCGCCGAGCGCAAGCAGCCAATTCGGGATCTTTTTTTCGCAGCTGCCGAGCAGGTAGCCGAGCACGAACGTGGCCATGTGCCCACCGAAGATCTTGAGCTTGTCGAAAATGTCCAGATCGACATACTGCGCCGCGCCATCCGGCAGCACCGTCATCAGGATCGTATGCGCCGACACGGCCGCCGCCAGCACGAACAGATACACCCGCCCGGACTTGCCGAGCACCTGGATCCCGCCGTAGAGGATCGGCGAGAGCGCATAGAGCGCAATGAGCGTATACAGATACCAGAAGTGCACCATGACCGGACCGTGCAGCGCCGTGACGAGCTGCGCCCAGATGGCGCCGGGCGTGAGCGTGTGCGCCAGAAACATCTGCCACAGCACGGCCACGACCGTCCAGCCCGCGAGCGGCACGACCAGCCGCGGCAGCCGGTGGCGCAGCAGCACGGAAATGTCGGCCGTTTTCCGGCTCGTCATGAGCAGATAGCCCGACATCATGAAAAACAGCGGCACCGCCGTAAAGGCAAGCGACGTACATACGTTGAGCAGGTGCCAGCCGGTGTTGATGCCGGCGCGCAGCGGGCCGGCCGCCGTGTGCATGAAAATGACGCACAGCGCAGCGAAAATGCGCAGGCCGTCAAAATAATCAACATGCGGTCGTTCGTTCAAAGCAGTTCCCTCCCGGCCGCGCGGAACGCACGGCTCGCATAAAGTCGGAGCGAACGATCTGCGTTCGCTCCGACATGGTGCCGGCGGCGGGGCTCGAACCCGCACGGTGCTGCCACCGAGGGATTTTAAGTCCCTTGCGTCTGCCTGTTTCGCCACGCCGGCACACTCCGTCACATCGTACCACCGCAGCCAGCACCTGTCAAGCACAGGAAATCGAATACCCGACACGCGCCTCTTGCATCCGGTCAGAAAATTTGATAAAATAATAAATTATTTCTATAGGTATCGTTTTTGGATTCGAGGCACATTGCACTTATGAAATACCGCAACTGGCAAATTCCATACACGGCGCCGCAGCCGCCGGAGGCATTGCTGCGCGCGGGCTACTCGCCGCTGCTGGCGGTGCTGCTGGCCCTGCGCGGGTATGCTGACCCCGGGCAGGCGCGCGATTTTCTCAGCGGCGGCGACCAGAGCGTGTTCGACCCCATGCTCCTGCAGGACATGGACAAGGCCGTCGCGCGCATCCGCACCGCCATCGAGCGCCGGGAAAACGTGGCCGTGTTCGGCGACTATGACGTCGACGGCATCACGTCCACGTGCGTGCTCACGGACTATCTGCGCCGGCAGGGCGTGCCCGTGCATCCGTACATCCCTGACCGCATCGAAGAGGGCTACGGCCTGAACATGGACGCGATCACGAGCCTCCAGCGCACGAGCGACATCACGCTCATCATCACCGTCGACTGCGGCATCACCGCCATCGACGAGACGAACTACGCCCTGCAGCGCGGCATCGACATGGTCATCACCGACCACCACGAGTGCAGCGGGCAGGCGATCCCGAACGCCGTGGCCGTCGTGGACCCGAAGCGCCCCGGCTCGCAGTATCCGAACAGCGGGCTCGCGGGCGTGGGTGTGGCGTATAAGCTTTTGTGTGCGCTCGAGGGCGGCAGCGAACAGGTGCTGCGCAAATATGGCGACCTCGTCGCCATCGGCACGGTGGCGGACGTGATGCCCCTCACGGGCGAGAACCGCTACCTCGTGGCGCAGGGGCTGGCGCAGATCAATGCCCGCCCCCGGCCAGGCATCCGCGCGCTGCTGCGCGAATGCGGCGCGGAGGGCCGCCCCGTCACGGCCACGACCATTGGCTTCACGCTCGCGCCGCGCATCAACGCGGCCGGCCGCCTGGGCAAGACGGCCGTCGCGGCGCTGCTGCTGCTGACAAAGGACGACGGCGAGGCCGACCGCTACGCCGCCGGGCTCTGCCAGCTCAACCGCGAGCGGCAGGCGCTCGAGCAGCAGATCTGGGAGGAGGCCTCGGCCATCGCGTGCCGCTACCCGCCGCGGATGCCGCTCGTGCTCGCGAGCGACTCGTGGCACCAGGGCGTGATCGGCATCGCCGCCTCGCGCCTGAGCGAGGAGTTTCATCTGCCGACGATCATGATCTGCTGCGACGGCGAGCGCGGTAAGGGCTCGTGCCGCAGCTTCGGCGGCTTCAACCTCTATAACGCCCTGAGCGCCTGCTCGGAGTATCTCGAGGGCTTCGGCGGCCACGCGCTGGCGGCCGGGCTGACGATCCGGCGTGAGAACATCGACCGCTTCCGCCGCGCGCTCGGCGAGTATTACCGCCAGAACCCGGCCGATGACCTGCCGGAGCTCACGTGCGACCTGCGCGTGAACGATCCGCACCTGCTGACCATGCCGTGCATCGAGTCGCTCGACGCGCTCGAGCCGTGCGGCAACGGCAACCCCAAGCCCCTGCTGTGCATCACGGGCGCGCGGCTGGTCAACGCCGTGCCCATCGGCGGCGGCCGCCACCTGCGGCTGCATTTTGCCAAGGGCGGGTATAATTATGCCGGCATCTTCTTCTCGTGCACCCCGGCGGAGCTGGGCGTGCGCATCGGCCAATGGGTGGACGTGGCCTTCACGCCGCAGATCAATGAATTCCGCGGCCGCCGCAGCGTGCAGCTGCTCGTGACCGACGTGCGTCCGAGCGACCCGCTGCCCCTGTGCCGCGCGCTGCTGAAAAATCAGTGCATCCCCGCGTGGGATACGGTGGACCTCTACCCCCTGCGCGCGGACTTTGCCGTGGCGTGGCGGTGGCTGAGCGCGCCGGTGTCCTTCCCGCTCGGGGAGCTGCCCGCGCGCGCGCCCATGCGGCCGGAGAAATTCTGCGTGTGCCTGCGCGTCATGGCCGAGATGGGCCTCGCCGCCGTGGACTTCGACGATGAGACGCTGCGCCTGCGCCCCCTGCCGACGAGCGGCAAGGTGGACCTCGGCGCGTCGAAGCTGCTGCAGACCCTGCGCGAGCGCCGCCAGAGCCTGCTATGAACCACTTTCAGGAAATCCCCCATTCCGTTCCGGAAAGGAGCTGTCTATATGTCTAAAGCGACCCGCGCCGAAAACGTGACCCCGAAGCCCTACGACCTCGAGGCCCACTATCAGGAGCTGGAACAGAAGATCACCGCCGCCGGCATCCCGGCCGACCTTGGCCGCGTGCGCGCGGCCTTCGAGTGTGCCGACCGGGCCCACTCCGGCCAGAAGCGCCGCGACGGCTCACCCTACGTGTCGCACTGCATCGCCGCCGCCATCATTACGGCGGAGATGGGGCTCGACGAGGACTCGATCATCGCCGCCCTCCTGCACGACACGATCGAGGACACCTCGCTCACGCACGATGACATCGCGCGCAGCTTCGGCACCTCGGTGGCCGACATTGTCGAGGGTGTCACGAAGCTCACGCGCGTGCAGTACACGAGCGTGGAAGAGCAGCAGATGGAGAACATGCGCAAGATGCTTCTGGCCATGGCCAAGGATATCCGCGTCATCCTCATCAAGATGGCCGACCGCCTGCACAACATGCGCACGATGGCCTACCAGAGCGAGGAAAAGCAGCGTATCAAGTCCCTCGAGACGATGGAGATTTACGCCCCCATCGCGCACCGCCTCGGCATGCAGAAGATCAAGTGGGAGCTCGAGGACCTCTCGCTGCTGTATCTCGACCCCGCGGGCTACAAGGCCATCACGGACGCACTCGACGAGCGCATGCCCACGCTCGAAAAATTCATGGGCGAGATGCGCACGCAGATCCGCGAGCGCCTGGAGGCCGAGGGCGTGCACGCCACCATCTCGAGCCGCATCAAGCACATTTACAGCATCTACCGCAAGATGTACGCGCAGAAGCTCGACATCAACGGCATTTTTGACCTCTGCGCATTTCGTGTCATCGTGGACACGATCCCCGACTGCTACAACGTGCTCGGCATCATCCACGACATGTATAAGCCGCTGCCCGGCCGCTTCAAGGACTACATCAGCACGCCGAAGCCGAACATGTACCAGAGCGTGCACACGACGGTCATCGGCTCGGAGGGCATCCCGTTCGAGGTGCAGATCCGCACGTGGGAGATGCACATGACGGCGGAGTACGGCGTTGCGGCGCACTGGAAATACAAGACCGGCAGCGGTGAGGGCACCAAGCCCGGCGACGAGGAGAAGTTCGCCTGGATCCGCCGCCTGCTCGAGACACAGCAGGAGTCTGACGCGCAGGACTTTTTCCACAACCTGAAGGTGGACATGTTCGCCGACGAGGTGTTCGTGTTCTCGCCGAAGGGCGATGTCATCAACCTGCCCGCCGGCGCCACGCCGATTGACTTTGCCTACAGCATCCACTCCGCGATCGGCAACAGCATGGTCGGCGCGACGGTCAACGGCCGCATCGTGAACTTCGACTACGTGCTGCAAAACGGCGACATTGTGGACATCCGCACGTCGAAAAACGCGCCCGGCCCGAGCCGCGACTGGCTCAACCTCGCCAAGAGCGGCGCCGCGCGCACAAAGATCAAGCAGTGGTTCAAAAAAGAGCGCCGAGAGGAGAACATCGTCCACGGCAAGGAGCAGTTTGAGCGCGAGCTGCGCGCCAACGGCATTGCCCCGGCCGACATCATGGGTGACGAGATCCTGCCGCTGATCCTCAAGCGGCTGGCCTTTACCTCGCTCGACGATCTGTACGCCACCATCGGCTACGGCGGCGTGACCGCCACGCGCACCGTCAACCGCATCCGCGACGAGATCCTGCGCAACCAGAAGGCCAACCAGAAAAGCGCCATCGACCGCATCAACGAGGCGGCGGAGCGCCGCAACAAGCGCCCGCGCCACGCCGTGCACGGCATCCTCGTCGAGGGGCTGGACAACTGCCTCATCAAATTCTCCCGCTGCTGCACGCCGGTGCCCGGCGACGGCATCATCGGCTTCATCACACGCGGCGCTGGCGTGTCCATCCACCGGACGGACTGCGAAAACTATCTCGCCAGCCGCGACAATCCGGAGACTGCCGGCCGCTGGATCCGCGTGAGCTGGGCCGAGAACACCACCGATTCCTACGGCACGACGCTCATGCTGCTCAGCGCGCAGCGCTCGGGCCTCGTCATGGACGTGGCCACCGCGCTCAACGCGCTCAACGCCAAGGTGCGCACGCTCACCGCGCGCGACGTGGACAGCGGCCGCTCGACCATCACGATCACCGTTGAGGTGCACAATCTGGCCGAGCTGCGCACGATCATCAGCCGCCTGAGCGCCATCCGCGGCGTCATCCGCATCTCGCGCAGCGGCGCGTCCGATCCGGCGAAGGCCACCGCGCACACCGCCGAGCTGCAGGCCGAGCATGTCAAAAACGCCAAAAAAACCAAACAGGAGGGCAAAGTATGAGAGCCGTCGTCACCCGCGTCACCGAGGCGTCCGTCACCATCGACGGCGCCGAATACAGCCGCATCGGCCGGGGCTTTCTCGTCCTGCTGGGCGTGCACGTGTCCGATACGGCGGCCGAGGCCGACCGCATCGTCGACCGCATCTGCGGTCTGCGCGTGTTTGAGGACGCCAATGGCAAGATGAACGTCAACCCCACCGACGCCGGGGCCGAGCTGCTCATCGTGAGCCAGTTCACGCTCTTTGCCGACTGCCGCTCCCGCCGCCCCGGCTTCACGGCCGCCGCCCGGCCGGAGACCGCCGTGCCGCTCTACGAGCGCGTGATCGCGGGCTGTCAGGCCCGCGGCTTCACGGTGCGCACAGGCGTGTTCGGCGCGGACATGCAGGTCGCGTCCGTCAACGACGGCCCCGTCACCATCCTGCTCGATACCGATCAATTATAAAGGAGGCCACCCCATGCTCATCAAATGTCTGCCCGTCGGGCACCTCATGACCAACTGCTACATCGTCACGGACGAGACCACGCTCGAGTGCGCCGTCATCGATCCGGGCGACGAGTCCAACACCATCCTCTACTACCTTGAGGACAACCACCTCACCTGCCGCGCCATCCTGCTCACACACGGCCACTATGACCACACCGGCGCCGTCTACGCCGTGCACGAGGAGACCGGCGCGCCCGTGTACATGAACGCGCTCGACGCGGGCACGGCCGTCGCCTTCGACAGCTACACGTTCACTCCGCCCGAGGGCACGATCTTTTATAAGGAGGGCGACGAGGTCAAGGTCGGCAGCCTGACCTTCCGCGTCATGGAGACGCCCGGCCACACGCCCGGCGGCGTGACGCTCATCTGCGGCGACGCGCTCTTCACCGGCGACACACTCTTCGCCGGCTCCTGCGGCCGCACGGATTTTGCCGGCGGCAGCATGGAGGTCGAGCTGCAGTCGCTGGCCAAGATCGCGGCCCTGCCCGGCGATTACGAGGTCTACCCCGGCCACATGGACTGCTCCACACTCGAGACCGAGCGCCGCTTCAACCCCTATCTGACCGCGCTGCAAAACCGCGGACAGTAAAACCTGCACAAACACGACCGGCGGGACACAAACCCGCCGGTTTTTCACGCGCGCAAAGAACCTTTGCGTGACAAATCGCGCCCGCACATGGTATGCTTTGGGCGAGGTGAACGCCATGCGCGACATTGGGGCCAACATTCGCCGCGGCCGCACGCGCCGACGTCTGACGCAGGACGATCTGGCGCAGACCGTGCACACGACGCGGCAGACCATATCGAATTACGAGACCGGCCGCTCCCGCCCGGACGTAGAGACGCTGCAGCGGCTCGCGGACGCGCTCGGCGTCGAGCTCACGGAGCTGCTGGACGTGGAACCGTCTGCCGATGCCCGCCGGGCGGCGCTGCGCAGGCTGTGCATCGCCGGGGCCATCACGCTTGTGCTGGCCGGACTGTGGGCGTGCCTGCACGCGGTCTGCCTCCGGCAGTACCAGCGCGGAGACATGGTGCCGTTGGCAGCCATGCTCGTTGCCGAGCCGCTGCTGCTGTGCGCACTGGCGTGGACGCTGCTGCAGGCGCTGCGCATGGTCACGCGCCTGCGGCCGCGGCGGCGCTGTTTTTCCTTCTCGGCACGCTGCTCTGGCTGACGCAGCCGGACACCGGGCCGTAAAACTGCACAAAGGCAACCGGCAGAAGGTCTCTTCTGCCGGTTTTTTGCCGGTTTCGGGGAAAAGTGCCCGCGCCCCCTTGCAATCTGCGGCCGCGCGTGGTATATTGTTCTCGCCAGAAAAACATCTGTCCGCTATGCGCGGGCAATTTTCATCAAAACAAAGTGAGGGAACATCATGAACATCGGACTTCTGGGCTTTGGCGTTGTCGGCAGGGGCGTTTACGATATGCTCGCCGGCCGGGACGATATCCGCACGGCGTGGGTGCTGTGCCGGCGCGATCTCGGTGAGCTGACAGCCCGAACCACCTACGAGATGCAGGACATTCTCAATGACCCGGCGGTCGACACCGTCGTGGAGGTCATGGGCGGCCTGCACCCGGCGTATGAATACGTGGCGGCCGCGCTGCGCGCCGGAAAAAACGTGGTGTCCTCGAACAAATACCTCATGTGCCGGTACTATGACGAGCTCACGGCGCTCGCCAAAGAGCACGGCGCGGCGCTGCGGTGCACGGCGGCGGTCGGCGGCGGCATCCCGTGGCTGACGAACCTCGAAAAGGCCGCGCGCGCCAACCACATCTCCCGCGTCTGGGGCATCCTCAACGGCACGACCAACTACATCATGGACGCGATGCACGGCAGCGACGTCGACTTTGCCGACGTGCTCGCGCAGGCGCAGGCGCTCGGCTATGCCGAGGCTGACCCCTCGGCCGACATCGACGGGCTGGACATTCAGCGCAAGCTGATCCTGTCCGCCAACGTGGCCTTCGGCGTGTCGCTGCGCGAGGCAGACGTGCCGGTGCTCGGCATCCGCAACGTGCGCAAGGCGGACATCGCCCGCTTTCAGGCGCACGGCTGCACGTGCAAGCTGATCGCGACGGCCGAGCAGAAAGGCGGCAGCATCCGCGCCTACGTCGAGCCGACGCTGCTGGGCCATGACGCGCTCGAGGCGGCCGTGCCCGCAAACTTCAACCTCATCAGCATGGACGGGGACCGCATGGGCGTGCAGAGCTTCTTCGGTCAGGGCGCGGGCCGCTACCCGACGGCCTACAACGTCGTGCAGGACCTCGTGGACATCACGCGCGGCGCGCACGCGTTTTACACCGATTCGTTCGTCCCGGCCGTGCCGGACAATTCCGGCGTGCAGCACCGCTACTACGTGCGCACGCGCGCCGCGCTGCCGGAGCTGGCCGCCCTCGCCGAGGGCGACTGGGACGGCGCGGTCATCACGCAGCCCGTGCCAGTGAGCCGGATGCACGCGCTCATGGCGCAGGCGCTGGCGCAGGACGGCGAGAGCTTCTTTGCCGCGCTGCAGTAAGGAGGGCCCCATGCTGAAGGTTGCAAAATTCGGCGGTTCGTCGATGGCGGACGCCAAACAGTTTGAAAAGGTGCGCGACATCGTGCGCGCCGACCCCGCGCGGAAGGTGATCGTCGTGTCCGCCTCCGGCAAGCGCAGCGCGGACGACCACAAGCTCACAGACCTCCTGTACCTGTGCTACGCGCACCTGCAGTACGGCGTGAGCTGCGACGCCATCTTCCAGATGATCTGTGACCGCTACATCGCCATCCGCGACGAATGTGGCCTGAACGTCGACATCGAGGCCGAGCTCGACGTGCTGCGCCGGCAGATGCGCGCCGGCATCTCGGAGGAGGAGCTCGTGTCGCGCGGCGAATATTTCTCCGCCCTACTCATGGCGGACTACCTCGGCTACTCGTTTCTCGACGCGGAGCTGTGGGTGCGCTTCCGCTTTGACGGCACGATCGACAAGGAGGCGTCCTACGCCGAACTGCAGCGCCTGGCCGACGGCCGCAGCGTTGTCATCCCCGGCTTTTACGGCGTGACGCCCGACCGCAAGATCCGCACGTTCTCCCGCGGCGGCAGCGACATCACAGGCGCGCTCGCGGCCGCGGCGCTGAATGCCGACGTGTACGAAAACTGGACGGACGTGTCCGGCATCCTCATGGCCGACCCGCGCATCGTGCCCGACCCGCTGCCCATCGAGCGCATCACGTATAACGAGCTGCGCGAGCTGAGCTTTGTCGGCGCGCAGGTGCTGCACGAGGGCACGGTCTTCCCCGTGCGCGAGAAGAACATCCCGCTCAACATCCGCAACACCAACGACCCCGACCACCCCGGCACGCTCATCATGGAGTCGTTCGACGACGTGGACGACGGCCGGCTCATCACCGGCATTGCGGGCAAGAAAAACTATTCCATCATCACCATCGCCAAGTCCGGCATGTCCTCGAGCGTGGGCACGTTCCGGCAGGTGTTCGAGGTGTTCGAGCGTCACGGCGTGAGCATCGAGTATGCCCCCAGCGGCATCGACTGCCTGTCGCTGGTCGTGCCGAGCGAGAGGATCGCCCCCTGCCTGTATTCCATCCTCGGCGAGCTGGAAAAGCAGCTGCGCCCGGACAATCTCCACGTGACGGAAAACATCTCCATCGTCGCGGCCGTCGGCCGGAAGATGGCCTTCCGCCCCGGCACGTCGGGCCGCATCTTCGCCGCCCTCGGCGAGCACGGCATCAACATCCGCATGATCTCGCAGGGGCCGGATGAGCTCAACATCATCGTCGGTGTGGACACGAAGGATTTCGCGCCCGCCATTCAGGTCCTGTACAACAGCTTTGTGAAATAAGAAAGGAAGTTTTTGGATATGAAGCAGTATCGTGTTGCCATTCTCGGCGCCAGCGGCGCCGTCGGGCAGGAAATGATGAAGATCCTCGCCGAGCGCAAGTTCCCCGTCGGGGAGCTGCACCTGCTCGCAAGCGCCCGCTCGGCCGGCAAGGTCGTGTCGTGGCAGGGACAGAATATCGCCCTCGAGGAGGCAACAGACGCCGCCTTCTCCGGCATGGACATCGTCCTCGGCGCGGCGGAAAACGACATTGCCGAGCGCTTCGCCCCCGCGATCGTGCGCTCCGGCGCCGTGTTCGTGGATAACTCCTCGGCCTTTCGCCTGGACCCAAACGTGCCGCTCGTCGTGCCGGAGATCAACGCCGGAGACGTGAAGCTGCACCACGGCATCATCTCCAACCCCAACTGCTCGACCATCATCACGCTGACCGCCATCAACGCGCTGCGCAAGCTCTCGCCCATCCGCGACATGGTGGTGTCGACGTATCAGGCCGTGTCCGGTGCGGGCGCCGGCGGCCCGATCGAGCTGCAGAATGAGGTCGACGCCCTGCGCGCCGGCAAACCCTACGCGCCGAAGGTGTTCGCGCACCAGATCGCCTACAACGTCATCCCGCAGATCGGCGGCGAGCAGTGCGACGGCTACACCTCCGAGGAGATGAAGCTCCAGAACGAGGGCCGCAAGATCCTGCACCTGCCGGACATGAACGTGGCGTGCACCTGCGTGCGCGTGCCCGTCGTGCGCAGCCACTCCATCTCCGCCGCCGTGCACTTCGCGCACCACATCTCCGTCGACGAGGCGCGCGCGGCCATCGCCGCCGCCCCCGGCTGCCGCCTCGTGGACGATCTCGACGCGCTGCAGTACCCCATGCCGCTCGACACGTCGGATCAGGACCTCGTGTTCGTCGGCCGCATCCGCCCCGACCTGACCGACCCCAATGGCCTGTGCCTCTGGTGCTGCGGCGACCAGGTGCGCAAGGGCGCGGCCACCAACTGCGTGCAGATTGCGGAGCTGCTGATCCAAAACGCCTGAAAAAACAAAACGCCCCCGGCGGCTTCGAGAAGAAGCCGCCGGGGGTCCGTTTTGCGATACATGGCGGCAGGATCCGCCCCCTTGCGCAAGCGGCGCGGGTGTGGTATCCGCCGCATCCGGCACGCGGTCATGGCCGGCGAGCCGGACGATTGAAACAGAAAAACGCCGCGAAGGCTTCCGCGGCGTTTTTTGTTATCCCTTGAGCTGCTGCTCATATTCCTCCTGCGGCCGCAGGCGGCCGACAGCCGAGAACGACACGCGGTCAAAGTCCAGCGTCTCGCGCGCGAGGCCGAGGATGTCCTCACGCGTGACGGCATCGTAGCGCGCGAGCACCTCGTCCGCCGGGAGCACCCGGCCGAGGTACAGCTCGGAATAGCCGAGCTTGTTCATGCGCGAAGCGGTGGATTCCTCCGCCATGAGCACGCTCGCGTGCACCTGCTCGCGCGCGCGGTCAAGCTCCGACTGCGTGACGCCGTCGGTGCGGAAGCGCTCCAGCTCGTCGCGGATGAGCGCGAGGGCGCGCTGCTCCGTCTCGCGGCCAACGGCGGCGGAGATGCCGAACATGCCGCAGTCGAGAAAGCTCGCCGTGTAGGTGTAGATAGCGTAGCACAGGCCGTTTTTCTCTCGCACGGTCTGAAACAGGCGCGAGGACATGTTCCCGCCGAGGATGGACGAGAGCAGCGCCATGGTGAAGCGCGCCTCCGACCCCGTCGGCAGGCCGGGAAAACCGATGCTGATCTGGTTTTGCTCGATGGCCTTGCGCTTGAGCGTGAAGGCCGGGGTGTAGCTGCCGGAGCGCATGGTCAGGTCCGGCCGCCTGGGCAGGAATGAAAAGTGCGCGGCGAGGCGCGCAATGTTTTCGTCCGTAAAGCTGCCGGACACGGCGATGACGATGCGCGGCGCGATATAGTGCGCGGTCTGGAACGAGCGCAGGCGCGCGCCCGTCAGCCGGTCGATCGAGGCCGGGCGCCCGAGCACCGGCCGCCCCAGCGCGCCGGGGAAGGCGGCGCCGATGAGCCGCTCCGTGACCAGGTCCTCCGGCGTGTCGGCGTACATGTCCATCTCCTCGCGGATGACGCCCCGCTCGTTGGCCACGTCCGCCTCGGCAAAGTTCGATGTGAAGAGCATCTCGGCGAGCAGGTCGCCCGCGCGGTCGAGGTGCTCGTCGAGCACGCGCGCATAGTAGCACGTGCCCTCGCGCGTGGTGTAGGCGTTCACCTGGCCGCCGATGGCGTCCATGCGCTCGGCCAGCTCGGAGGCGGAGTGCTGTGCCGTCCCCTTGAAGAGCATGTGCTCGATGAAGTGCGCGCTGCCGGCCTCGCACGGTGACTCGTACCGTGACCCGACGCCGATCCACACGCCGATGGCCGCCGAGCGCACGTGCGGCATGTGCTCATAGACGATGCGCACGCCGTTCGGCAGCGTCTGTTTTTCATACATGATGTGCTGTCCCCCCGTGGAAAAAGGGGCGGGGTGTATGCGCACCCCGCCCACACAGTTGTGCCGAAATTACATCAGGCCCTTTTCACGCATCGCGTCCTTGCGGGACAGGTCGATGCGGCCGCGATCGTCGACATTCATGACCTTGACCCAGGTCATGTCGCCGATCTTGAGCACATCCTCGACCTTTTCGGTGCGCTTGAACTCGAGGTCCTTGATCTTGATGAGACCGTCCTTGCCCGGAGCCAGCTCGACCCAGGCGCCGAAGTCGCTGCGGATGTTGGAGACCTTGCCGTAGTACAGCTCACCGACTTCCGGCTCGAAGACGATGTTCTCGATGGTCTTGCGCGCGGTGCGGCAGGCCTCGATGTCCTCGGACGCGATGAAGATGGAGCCGTCGTCCTCGATGTCGATCTTGCAGCCGGTGTCGGCGCAGATCTTCTGGATGACCTTGCCGCCGGAGCCGATGACCTCGCGGATCTTGTCGGGGTTGATCTTCATCTGGATCATCTTCGGGGCGGAATCGGCCAGCTCCTTGCGCGGCTCGGCGATCGCCTTGAGCATGATCTCATCGAGGATCTGGAAGCGGGCCTCGCGCGTCATGCGGAACGCTTCCTTGACGATCTCGTGCTTGAGGCCATCGTTCTTGAGGTCCATCTGGATGGCGGTGATGCCCTGCTTCGTGCCGGCGACCTTGAAGTCCATCTCGCCGTGGAAGTCCTCAACGCCCTGAATGTCGATGAAGGTGGTGAAGTCGTCGCCGTCCTGGATCAGACCGCAGGAGATGCCGGCGACCGGCGCCTTGATGGGCACGCCGGCGTCCATGAGCGCGAGCGTGGAGCCGCAGATGGAGCCCTGCGACGTCGAGCC
>ERZ773202.314-NODE-314-length-48093-cov-10.899579_pt1 | contig 48093 bp, 50 predicted proteins | sample MGYA00580998_ERZ773202 | MGnify/ENA primary metagenome ERZ773202 (study PRJEB29015, sample SAMEA2737803) | human gut metagenome | biome: human gut; feature: human-associated habitat; material: faeces | place: China | collected 2012 ...
TTTGTTGCTCAGGAACTTATAAATAAAGTTAAATCAAAGTGTTGCGGAATTAAGGTGTTACTCTAAAATTCTTTTTTTTGCTAATTCAAAATACTCTTTATTTAACTCTATACCAATAAACCGTCTCTTTAGCTGCTTACATGAAACACCTGTAGAACCACTACCCATAAAAGGATCTAAAACCACATCGTTTTCATTTGAAAGTATTTCTATGAAATGATTAAGCAGTCCTATGGGCTTTTGCGTTGGATGTTTACCATATTTACGCTCTTTTGTGCCTATAGTGGCGGTTTCCACAAAGTCATGAATGGCCTTGCCATGATTATTGAAAGTGCCAGTTGTTCCATCATTTACAAGATATATCCATGTTTCGGTAGAGTTTATAAAATGCAAATTCATATTACGTGGTAGCGGATTTGTCTTATGCCAAACCCCTACCGTTTTATAATAGAATTTATGCTTCTCTGCCAATCCTATGATAGTCTCAACTTTAATAATGGACATGAACATTATAAGATTTCCTTTTTCCTTTAGAACTCTATGGCATTCTGAAAATAGTTTATCCATTTCCTTTGTCCAATCTTCAAAATTAAGGTCATCCCATCCCGATGCTGCAAAATGCCCATTACGTAGCTTATCCATATTTGTGCCTCTTTTTTTCATAAACAATCCCAAGTTGTACGGTGGGTCTGTTATTATGAAATCGACGCTATTATCGGCAAGCTCTTTTAAACAACCAATAGCGTCTCCAAGAGCTATTTTGTTCTGTTTGTCAAGAGCTATATATTGAGATTTTATATTTCTTACCATTTAGACTGTATGCTACAACGTATTTTCATTCGAAAAGAATTACTTATGCATTAGTTCTGTTCTTTATTTTCCTCACTAAACGCCTTTATCTCGTCAGTAAGGACTTTTTGTAATTTCTCTTTCGGTACTATTAGTTGATAATCCGCCACTCCGATAGGTTTTCCCATATCTTCAAGTGCGAGTTCCACCTCTACACGATCTTTCTCCGCACAAAGTATGATTCCTATGGAACGGTTCTCGTCTGCACCACGTTCAAGGCGGTCAAGCAGAGACAGATAATAGTTCATCTTACCTGCATACTCTGGTTTGAAAGCACCTATCTTCAAGTCAACGGCAACAAGACAGCGAAGCCCTCGATGGAAAAACAGCATATCCACCTTGCTCTCCTTGCCGTTATATTCCAACACATGTTGGTTGCCTATGAACGTGAAGCCATTGCCAAGTTCCATAAGGAACCGTGTGATAGCTTTTACAAGGCGGTCTTCAAGTTCAAGCTCCAAGATAGGACTGGTCACCCCCAAGAAGCCAAGATTATAACTGCTGCTAAACACCTCGTTTGCATACTTCGCTTGTTCGGCAGGAAGAGTGCGGTCGAAATTGTTGTCTACTCGTGCCAATGCCTGCGTCTCGTACATATTGAGTTTGATGGCATTGAGCAGCAAGTCACGATTCCAGCCTTTGGCTACCGTTTCCTGTGCATAATAGAGCGTGGCATTGTCATCCAGTCCCTTGTTCAATAGCAGTAGATTGTGTGACCATGGCAAAAGTGCTACGGAGCGTAGCAGTTTCTCGCCATGTTCAGCATAACGCTCATAGAATTTCTTCATGTTCCAAAGTTGGCGTGGCGAAACGCCCATCTTGGGGTATCGTTCTTTTAGGTCTGCCGACAATCTTTTCACAATGTTGTCACCATACCCGCTTTCGATCTTGCGTTCATGAAGCATTTGACCAATCTCCCAATAGGCGGTGGAGACATAGCCATTAACGTGTCGGGCAATTTCAGTCCGTGCATGTTCAATTACTGCTACAGCGTGTCGCAGCATCTCGGCATAATCACCACACCCTATTGAGGGCCTGTTGTCTTTATTATCTGTTGTCATTTTATCAATCTACATTATCTTGTCTGAGAAGGTCTGCAACTTCTACTTTAAGCAGTTTGGCTATCTTCATAAGATTACCCAAATCTGGTTGGCAAGTATTGGTACACCATTTTGATATAGTTGTCTTGTCCTTTCCCAGTTGTTCTCCAAGCCACTTGTTCGTTCTCTTCTTTTCTGCGAGAACGACTTTTAGCCGGTTTAATTCTTTATTTGCCATATTTAGATACGAATTTGTGTACAAAGATAAATATAATACTTCACAATCTCGCATAAACGCAGTGAGATTTGCGATTATTTTAGTAACTTAACTTTCTCAGGTGTTCATATCACCTGAGAAAGTTAAGTGAAATAACTTCAAAGGAAATTTGTGATTTCTTTTATATTGCCCAGCGTAATTGTGTTCAAGAAGAAATGGATAGCCGAAAATATTCGAACTTATGTGACGATAGTATAGATTCTTTTAGAAATGAAATTTATGGAATAAAAAATAGAATATTGAAAGATTCAAAATAGGCCGATGCGGTTTTGAAAGAATTGTGCGGTGATTGTAATGACAGCTTTTGGAAAGAGTATTATGCTCATGTAGAGCAGATACTAAGTGTGGCTATGCCTATAATCCGAAAGATTCAAGAAAATACCTATGTGATGGATAGTTATCAAAGACTGCCTCTGTCGGATGGCAATAATGTCTATTCTATTCCTTTTTCATTGAACTCAGCTTTGGAGACAGATGGAAGTTCGTTGTATGCTTCTATAGAAAAATATGTATTGCTTGATGCAATCAACAAATCGTGGATGAATTATATTAATGAGATTGATAGTGATAATTTGAATCCTGCTGATTTGTATACAATATTCTTAGATACAAAAAAATGTATGTTGGAAGATGTTGAGAATAAGTTAACAAAGTTATACATTCCTGTGAATGCAATAAGTGGTGACGAAGAAAACGATCAAAAAGAAACTTCAAATCCTTTGCTTAAATATTTTAAAGTGCATAGCAAAAAGGTAGAGATGTTAGAACCGTGTCCTTGTGGAAGTGGAAAAGCATTTTGGCAGTGTCATGGAAAAATTAAACTAAAATAGAGTTATTGTTTATGTCAAAATTTAAAATTCCTGGAGTATCATTCTCCTTAAATAGAGCACTAGGTATCACGCAAGCCAAACAGAAGCTTGCTCGTGAGACAGGAATTCCAACCTCTAAGGCTGGCTTAGAAAGAAAGTTAGAAAAAATGGTATTGAATGCCATCTTTGGAAAGAAGAGATTATGATTTTATACACCAGTAAGCCGTTTCGTACATTTTAGCCATAGATTTCTTTTAGTATCAGATATTGCAATTACCTTTACCGATGTGAATGGCAAGCGGTTGCAATATCAGTGTGGTGGCTCTCGCAAGGCATTGGAGAGTTTCTTTCGCAAGACGTATGGCTGTTGCAGCACTTTCTCTGCGAGCAGGGAGACGGAACCTTGCAAGATTAGTGAGGTGCAGCCAGGTGATGTGCAGGTTTATCCGGTTAGAAGTAACAAAAGACCGACGGCAATACGCCAACAAGGGAGGCGCATATCGTTCGCAACCTGAATCCTTTGGAGAATCCGTGGTTCTTCTTCGATGGTGACGAGAGTACCCTTTGGGTGTCGGTCTTCCATTTCGGGAAGAATGAGTTGAGACTTTATTAAGGTTGGTTGATCTTTGCATAGTTTGTAGCAAATCTTGCAAACTTTGCAGAGACTAAGAGTTGGTACGGAGCGGGTCTAACAATGATATTTTGTGGGGAAATTTGCAAAAACATAGCAAAAAGTTTGGACGATACCGGATGTTTTCTTATATTTGTACTGTTTAAAAGACAAGTGTTAGGCGAACTGTTCAAGATTATATAGCAATAATTAGGCAAAATAGTTCCAAGATTACTCAAGATTTTGGAATCAAGACCTTGCGTATTTTTGGTTCCGTATCCCGAAATGAGCAAACTGAGCAAAGCGATTTGGATGTTTGTGTAGAAACAGAAACTCCTAATCCATTTTTATTGGCCGACTTGAAAGAGTTCTTGGAGGGCTCGTTCAAGTGCTCAGTTGATGTAGTGCGTATTCATAAAAACATGAATCCTTTCTTTAAATCAAGAATTGAACGGGATGGAATCTATGCAATATCATAGTTCATCATTATTTTGAGGTTGACGCAGATCAGATTTGGTGGATTATAGAAAATGAGTTGCAACCTTTGAAAAAGGCAATTCAAGAAATGATAGAATCTTTAAAACGGATGCTTGAGTAGTAATGTCAAGCATCCGTTTTATCATTTCATGCATCCAGAAAGCCATTTTGTACATTTTAGCCATAGATTTCTTTTTGTTGCATAATTAATGTTATTCTTATTCGTCGAACTCACGTTTAAATATGGTATTACTTTTAATACTTTTAACGTAAGATATTTGCTTAGAAGTATTATTATTCATACCTTTGCCTACGTGATCAAAACATTCAATGATATGAAAAAATACAAAGTCAAAGATGTTTTGCAGATGTTGAAGAAAGATGGTTGGTATTTGGCAAGGACAAAAGGCGACCATAGATAATTCAAGCATCCTTCCAAGCCTGGAACCGTAACGATTAGAGGTAAGGAAAGTGAAGTGCTGAATCAATTTCTTCTTAATAGCATCTGGCACCAGGCTGGTTGGAAGTAATTCTTCCGCTGCCTTGGTGCATTCGCTTTTTGAATTAATAATGATTTTAAAGTAGCACATTATGGAAAAGATTATTGTTAATGTTGCTTGGTGTGACAAGAATTTTGGTGGTTCTCTTGGTAGTAATGTACCAGGTGCGGTAGTTTTTACGGCACCAACCTTTGAAGCTTTGCAAAAGGAAGCAAAGGAAAGTTTGGAGTTTCATGTTGAGGGCCTTATCGAAAATGGGGAAGTGGTTCCAGAATGGTTGAAGAATGGAGATTACGAGTTCGTTTATAATTATCAAGATGCAACAACTCTTTTAAAAGCGTATTCTCCATACGTTTCTCTTGCTGCTCTTAGTCGTGCTTCCGGAATAAACCAAAGTCTTTTGTCACATTATGTGAATGGGTTGAAGAAACCACGTGAGCAACAACGTAAACGTATTGTAGATGGTCTACATAAAATAGGATCAGATTTACAATCAGTTATGTGTGGATAATTTTAGCAAAACGGATGCTTGAGGAGTAATGTCAAGCATCCGTTTTGTCATTTCATACACCAGCAAGCCATTTAAGAATACGGTGAATGTTGGTAGCGCTTGTAACGGATTTTCTTAATAGTTACAAAAATAAACAATATTAGAACAGAATTTGTTGTTTATAGGTGTAGTGATACTGTAAGTTGCTTTCATTCAGTGGTTTAACAGGATTGGCTCGTTGCAGAAGCTATGATTCGAGCAATCTGTGCTTTCTATCAAATGTATCTTTGCTTACTATCAAACGTATTTTTGCTTTCTATCAAATGTCAATATGATTGCAGTCAAATATAATATAATTCAAATGTTAGCTATGTGATAATTATAATCCCCATGAAATTTCTATGGAGCCAAGAGTGGACTCTATGGAAATGTCATGGGAAAATATCCATTTTTATTAGCAACATGCCAAGAAGGCGTTGATTTTATTTTACTTCTGTCAATTTACCAGTTTGTGAGTCGATGATGTAGCCATGTAGATTCACATCCTTTGGTACGAGAGGATGAGTGCGTATGGTGTTGATGGTGTTTCTAACAGAATCTTCTGTGTCGTGGAATCCTTCGAGCCAATGGTCGAGATCGATGCCGCATAGTGCGATGGTGTCGATGACATCCTGATGGATGCCACGCTTTAGCATCAGCTTCTTCATATCCTGTCCGTTCATGTGGCAAGCACCACAGTTGGAGTGGGCGACGACCATTATTTCCTCTACGCCAAGTTCGTAGATTGCAACAAGGAGACTACGCATGGCTGAATCAAAAGGACTGATAACGAGACCACCTGCATTCTTGATAAGCTTGGCGTCGCCATTCTTTAGTCCCAAGGCTGCAGGCAGAAGTTCTGTCAGACGAGTGTCCATGCACGAAAGGATGGCAAGTTTCTTGTCTGGGTATTTGCTTGTTAGATACTTCTTGTAGCCTTTGTTTGCTACGAATTGCTCATTATACTTGATAATCTCTTCTATAATCATAGTTGTATAAATTTAGATGGTTGTGTTATTGATAAAATAAAGCACCATAACCTTATTTGAGTAAGATTATGGTGCTTGGGGTATATATAGTTTATTATAGTTGCTGCATACGAGCAATGTATTTGCCGAGGATGTCGAACTCGATGTTAACGATTGTTCCAACTTTGATATCGCAGAAGTTGGTGTTTTCTCGAGTGTAAGGGATGATAGCCACGGTGAAGGTGTTGCTGGTAGGGTTGCATACCGTTAGCGAAACACCATTTACTGTTACCGAACCCTTGTCGACTGTAAAATATCCACGGCGAGCCATTTCGCGATCTTCCTTGTATTCGAAGGTGAAGTATGTAGAACCATCAGCATCTTTCATGTCTACGCATGTGGCTGTTTGGTCAACATGACCCTGAACGATGTGACCATCCAATCTGCCGTTCATCATCATAGAGCGCTCCACATTCACATGGTCGCCTACCTTAAGCAATCCGAGATTTGAACGCTCAAGAGTTTCCTTCATAGCAGTAACAGTATAGCAGTCGTCGTTGATGTCGACAACAGTTAGGCATACGCCATTGTGTGCCACACTCTGATCAATCTTCAACTCTTTGGTGAACGAACATTTCAATGTGAAGTCGATATTCTCCTGCTCCTTCTTAATGCCAACAACGGTGGCCATTTCTTCTACTATTCCAGAAAACATGATGCGAAATAAAAAGTTGGTTTATATAAGAATAATATATGTAAAAAAAGAAAGGGGTCGTGGCGATGATGTGATGAAAACTCCGAATCTAAAAGATTTGAGTGCTCCTCTCCTTTGTAATCCACCGACTTTGCAGCTCGGGATACGAAATCCCTTTGTGGCCCGCCATTGGTAGAAGATGCAACATCGGTTTTCAATGTTATTTGATGAGTATCCCTATCGAATCGACACAACCCCTAAGTATTTGCAAAGTTAATGCAAAATATCAAAACTGCAAAATATTCAGCCCTAATATTTGCTTTCTTTCTTGCATGCTATGGTGTATCCTATGGCTCCACCTATTATAAATAAGGTGGGCAGACTGGATAGTAGGTTGCTGCGCAAATCGAATAGTCCGGTCTGATTAAATATCAATGCTGTCAATGCTCCTACATATACCATGCCTAAACAAATTTTCTTTAGGCGTGGCTTTATCCATTCTTTAGCTTTTATACTATATTTCATGTTGTATGTATTGTTGTTAGAATGCTATTGCGCTGCAAAATTATGAAAAATAATTGGGTAATAGAAGAAAAAGAAGGTGGAGAAGGTAAGAAATATATTAAAAGCTGTTAAATGTTAGGGTGTGGAATGATGATGGTGGTTGATATTACAATAAAAAATCGTACCTTTGCACCGCATTTTGCAAAAATAACATTTAATTATTATTTAATTGATTATGAATCAATACGAAACCGTTTTCATTTTGACTCCCGTTTTGTCTGATGAACAGATGAAGGAAACGGTCGCTAAATTCAAGAATCTTCTCACCGATAAGGGTGCTGAAATTTTGAACGAGGAGACCTGGGGACTTAAGAAGATGGCTTATGCTATCGACAAGAAATCAACAGGCTTCTACTGCTTGGTTGAATTCAAGGCTGAGCCATCAGTTGTAAACTCTCTCGAGACTGGCTTCCGCCGCGACGAGAAAGTTATTCGTTTTATGACTGTTAAGCTCGACAAGTATGCTGCTCAGTATGCTGAGAAGCGTCGTGCTAAACTTGCTAAAAAAGAGGAGGCTTAAACCATGGCAGAACAGAACAATTCAGAAATCCGTTATTTGACTGCTCCTTCTATCGATACCAAGAAGAAGAAGTATTGCCGTTTCAAGAAGAGCGGTATCAAGTATATTGACTACAAGGATCCAGAGTTCTTGAAGAAGTTCCTCAACGAGCAGGGTAAAATCCTTCCTCGTCGTATCACCGGTACTTCACTCAAGTATCAGCGTCGCGTAGCACAGGCTGTTAAGCGTGCTCGTCAGATTGCATTGCTTCCTTTCGTAACCGATTTGATGAAATAATTTAAGGAGGAGACAATAATGGAAATCATACTTAGAGAAGATATCATCGGTCTTGGCTACAAGAACGACATCGTAAATGTAAAGAGCGGCTACGGCCGTAACTATCTTATCCCACAGGGCAAGGGCGTTATCGCTTCTCCTTCTGCTAAGAAGCAGTTGGCTGAGGATCTTAAGCAGCAGGCTACTAAGCTTGCAGCTCTTAAGGCTGAGGCTGAGAAGAAAGCTCAGGCTTTTGAGGGTCTTTCACTCGAAATCGCTGCCAAGGTTAGCGCTACTGGTGCTCTCTACGGTTCTGTAAACGCTGCTACTGTAGCAGAGGAACTCGCAAAGAAGGGTATCGAGGTTGACCGCAAGATCATCACAATGCGTGATGCTAAGAAGGTAGGCGACTACGAGGCTACCGTTCACTTCCACAAGGAGGTTGAGGTTAAGGTTCCTGTAAAGGTTGTATCTGATGCACCTGTTGCAGCTCCAGCCGAGGCTCCTGTTGCAGCTCCAGCCGAGGCTCCTGTTGCAGCTCCTGTTGTAGAGGCTGAGGAAGAGGCTCCAGCAGCTGAATAATTTAGCACTGTAAAGCAACAATCCATAATCCCGATTCATTCTTCGTGGAATGTTTCGGGGTTTTTAGTTTTATTTTAATGCTATTTTGGTGTTGATACTGTATATTTTCACCTTTTAGCATACTTTTTATATTAATAATAATCTACTTATTTTTATGAAAGCATTTGTATTCCCTGGACAGGGTTCACAGTTTGTTGGTATGGGTAAAGAGCTCTACGACAACAACGCTACAGCAAAGGCTCTTTTTGATAAGGCCGACGAAATACTTGGTTTCAAGATTACCGATATTATGTTTGCTGGTACTGACGAGCAGCTAAAGCAGACCAACGTTACACAGCCTGCTGTGTTCCTTCATAGTGTAATCACCGCTATTTGCCTTGGCGACGAGTTTGCTCCAGCTATGGTTGCTGGTCACTCACTTGGTGAGTTCTCTGCACTTGTTGCTGCTGGTGCTATCAGCTTCGAGGATGGTGTTAAGCTTGTTGCTGCACGTGCTAACGCTATGCAGAAGGCTTGCGAGGCTAATCCTGGACTTATGGCTGCCATCATCGGTTTGCCAGACGAGAAGGTTGAGGAGGTTTGCTCTCAGATTTCTGCTGAGGGCGAGGTTGTTGTTGCAGCTAACTACAACTGTCCTGGTCAGCTCGTTATTTCGGGTACTGTAGATGCAATCAACAAGGCTTGTGAGGCTTTGAAGGCTGCTGGCGCTAAGCGTGCATTGCCTTTGAAGGTTGGTGGTGCTTTCCACTCTCCACTCATGCAGCCAGCTAAGGATGAGCTTCAGGCAGCTATCGAGCAGACTGTATTCTCAGCTCCTAAGTGTCCTGTATATCAGAATGTTGACGGTAAGCCACATACTGACGCAGAAGAAATCAAGGCAAACCTCATTGCTCAGCTCACAAGCTCTGTACGCTGGACATCAAGCGTTCAGAATATGATTGCTGACGGTGCTGACGACTTCACAGAGTGTGGTCCTGGTAAGGCTCTTCAGGGTATGATTGGCCGTATCGACAAGAACGTCAAAGTAGCTGGTATCCAGTAATAGAAGAAGGGCAATAAAGTTACTTGTAATTTTTTGGCTACCCTTCATAGTTATGGATAAGAAGATAGTAATCTATCAGATATTCACCCGCCTTTTCGGCAACCGCAACACCACTCGCAAGGTGGCTGGTTCGGTTGCTGAGAATGGAGTGGGAAAGTTGAACGACTTCGATGCTACCGTATTGCGCCATATCCATGACATGGGTATCACTCATGTATGGTACACTGGCGTTATCCGCCATGCCACTCAAACTGATTATTCCACTTACGGCATTCCTCGCCAGAATCCTCTCGTTGTAAAGGGTGTGGCTGGTTCGCCATACGCCATAGCCGACTATTATGATATAGACCCAGACTTGGCAGAAAATGTGGATGAGCGTATGCAGGAGTTTGAACATTTGGTGGAGCGTACGCATAAGGCAGGCATGAAGGTGATTATCGACTTTGTTCCTAACCATGTGGCTCGCGAATACCATTCTATAAAGAAGCCTGCTGGAGTTAAAGATCTTGGCGAAGACGACAATCAAGGGATGAATTTCTCACCGCAGAATAACTTCTATTATTCCGACTATCAACTTGATTTGTCGGGAGTTAGCGCTTATCGTAATCGTGAAGATAAAGAGGCTGACTATATAGAGAATCCTGCTAAGGCTACAGGCAATGACCGCTTCGACAACCGTCCTAGCGACAATGACTGGTATGAGACTGTGAAACTCAATTATGGTGTAGACTATTGCAATGGTCGTGGTCGTAGTTATCATTTCGACCCTATACCAAACACATGGGCTAAGATGACCGACATCTTGCTCTTCTGGGCTTCAAAGGGTGTAGATGGTTTCCGTTGCGACATGGCAGAAATGGTGCCTTCATCATTTTGGCGTTATGCCACTACCGTCGTTAAGAATCGCTACCCACAGATCGACTTCATAGGCGAAGTTTATGACGGCAACCAATATCACACCTTCGTAGATTCTGGTTTTGACTATCTCTACGACAAGGTGGGAATGTATGATTGCATACGCGATGTAATCTGCGGTCGTCGTCCAGCTTCTGCTATTACATATCAATGGCAAACTGTTGGCGACATTGCTCAGCACATGCTCTATTTCCTTGAGAACCACGATGAGCAGCGTATAGCTTCCGACTTCTTCTGTGGCGATGCCAAGAAGGCTATTCCGGGAGTTGTGGTAAGTGCTTTGCTTATGCGTAATCCTTTTATGCTCTATGCCGGACAGGAGTTTGGCGAAAAGGGCATGGATGCCGAAGGTTTCTCTGGTAGGGATGGACGCACAACGATATTCGACTATTGGTCGCTCGACACTTTGCGCAATGGTTATTTCGACCGTCGCCATATCTCCAAAGATGCTAAGGCGTTGGCTGTGCAGTATCAGCAGATATTGCGCATCGCTAATAGGGAGAAGGCTGTATATGATGGCGAATTCTTCGACCTTATGTATGTGAACCCTGCTTCTCAGCATTTCAATCCTCGTGTTAACTATGCCTTCTTGCGTAAGGCAGCCAACGAGGTGTTGATGGTGGTAACAAACTTCTCTGCCGACAGGATGAATCTTAAGGTTATGATTCCTGAGCATGCTTTCAATTTCTTGAATATTCCTGAAACAACAGTAGAGGCTGTAGACCTGCTTACGGGCGAACAGCAGACTATTACATTGCAGAAGGATGGCATGTTCCCTGCCGATGTTAGACCTTACAGCGCACGAATCTTTAAATTCAGCATAATGAAGGAGACTGCAGATTATCTGTTTAATGAGCACAACAAGGAAGAATTCCCTCCAGCTCATACAGCCGAGCACCTGTTGAACCAGGTGATGGTAAGAATGTTTGGTTGCGAACGTTCGCGCAATGCACATGTGGAGCGCAAGAAGAGCAAGATAAGCTACATCCTCGACCATAAGCCTACTCGTCAAGAGGAAAAGGCTATTGAACAGCAGATGCAACAACTTATTGATGCCGACCTGCCTGTAATCTTCGAGGTTGTAGACAAGGACAACTTGCCAGAGGGTATCGACAAGTCGCGTTTGCCAGAGGATGCTTCACAGCAAGTTCGTCTTGTTCGCATTGGCGACTTCGACGTTTGTCCTTGCATAGGCAAGCATGTCCGTTCAACAAGCCAGATAGGACGATTCGAACTCCTTGGCACCAACTGGGATGAGCAGACTCATTCGTTCCGCATAAGATTTAAGGTGGTGCAATAATCTCTCACACTTAGTATTTTATATAAAAGTGCGTAACATAAATGCTATACTGACAATCACCGGATCCGACTCTACAGGCGGGTCCGGTGTTCAAGCAGATATCAATACCATCTCTGCTTTGGGTGGGTGTGCAGTTTCGGCAATTACCTCTATCACCATGCAGAACACCCTTGGTATTCAGAAATTCTATGATCTGCCAGCCGAGATTGTTGCTGGACAGATAGAAGCTATCGTCAACGACGTTCAGCCTGCTGTTATCAAGATAGGATTGTTGCGCTCTGTGGCTGTAATCGATGTTATTGTCGATGTGCTCCAACGCTATAAGCCACGCTATGTGGTCTACGACCCAATATTCGTTTCGAGTAAGGGCGAGAAGCTTGTTGGCGATAATGTAGTCAACGAAATTCGTCGTCGCTTGCTTCCTCTTTGTACTATTGTTATTGAGCAACGAATGGCCCACCATGGTCAGAACAATGCTTACTCCAGCGCCATAGCTTATTATCTGTCGCAAGACAAACCTATCGACGAGGCTTTGGAGAGTGCAAAGGCTTATGTAAATAGTCGTAAACCTATGCTCGATGGACTCTATGACCGTTCGTCGGAATTATATTCTGATTTTATTAATAATGTGGAAAAGCATTTCTTCACCAATAGTGATGTGGCATATTATGCTGACGTACTGAATGTTTCTCCACGCTATCTTGCACAGGTGTGTAAGAAGATAGCCAATAAGTCGCCGAAGCAAATCATCGACGACTACCTTATTGCTGCCATTCGTCAGCAACTACTTTCTACCACAAAATCCATACAGGAAATAGCCTTCGAGTATGGGTTCTCGTCGCAGTCGCATTTCAATAAGTTCTTTAAGAAGTCGATGGGGTGCACTCCTATGCAGTTCCGCAAGAATAGCTAATTGCCAATTGTTGGAATCTAATAAGATTGCAGTAATTGCCATTTGTTCAAATTGATTATATTGTTGTCAATTTGCGAACAGAATTATTGTCTGCGTTCTTTTTGTTTTACCTTTGCTCCCGTATTGCTAAGGCAGGTGTTTTGTGTACCTGTTTTTAGTTTTATGCAATACTGAATAACGAATTAAGTAAAACATTAATATAATTAGAACAATGACAGAAAACAGACAAGAATTGAACCGCAACTTGGCTCAGATGCTCAAGGGTGGTGTTATCATGGACGTTACAACTCCAGAGCAGGCTCGTATCGCAGAGGCTGCCGGTGCATGTGCAGTTATGGCTCTGGAGCGTATTCCTGCCGACATTCGTGCTGCAGGTGGTGTTTCTCGTATGAGCGACCCAAAGATGATCAAGGGCATCCAGGAGGCTGTTTCTATCCCTGTTATGGCTAAGTGCCGTATCGGCCATTTTGCAGAGGCTCAGATTCTTCAGGCTATTGAAATCGATTATATCGATGAGAGCGAAGTTCTCTCACCTGCTGATAATGTTTACCATATCGATAAAACTAAGTTTGATGTTCCTTTTGTTTGTGGAGCAAAGAATCTTGGTGAGGCTCTCCGTCGTATTGCCGAGGGTGCAACAATGATTCGTACTAAGGGAGAACCAGGTACAGGCGATGTTGTTCAGGCTGTTACCCACATGCGCATGATGCAGAGCGAAATTCGTCGATTGGTTTCTATGAGCGAAGACGAACTCTTCGAGGCTGCTAAGCAGTTGCAGGCTCCTTACGAGTTGGTTAAGTATGTGCATGAGAATGGCAAGTTGCCAGTTGTAAACTTCGCTGCTGGTGGTGTTGCTACTCCTGCCGATGCTGCTTTGATGATGCAGCTTGGTGCAGAGGGTGTGTTCGTAGGTTCTGGTATCTTCAAGTCGGGCAACCCTGCTAAGCGTGCTCAGGCTATCGTAAAGGCTGTTACCAACTACAACGACCCTAAGATGTTGGCAGAACTTAGCGAAGACCTCGGTGAGGCAATGGTTGGTATCAACGAGCAGGAGATTGCACTCCTTATGGCAGAAAGAGGAAAATAATGAGAATAGCTGTATTAGCATTGCAAGGTGCTTTTGCTGAGCATCGTCAGAAGTTGGAACAGCTTGGTGTAGAAAGTTTTGAGATTCGCCAACTTAAGGATTGGGATCAGCTAAAGGATGGTCTTATTATCCCAGGTGGTGAGAGCACTACACAGGCTAAACTTCTCAACGAGCTTGGTTTGATGCAACCAGTTAAGGATGCCATTGTCGCAGGACTTCCTGTTTATGGGACTTGTGCAGGCTTGATACTCCTTGCCAAAAATATCGAGGGCGAACCAAGCTATCGTATTGCCACTATGGATATCACTGCCTTGCGTAATGCCTATGGTCGTCAGCTCGGTAGTTTCTATATCGAGGCTCCGATGAAAGGCATCGAGGGCAACATCCCAATGACATTTATCCGTGCACCATATATAAAAGAGGTGTGGGGCGATGCTGAAGTGTTGGCAGAAGTAGAGGGCAAAATTGTTGCTGCTCGTCAGGGCAATCAGCTTGTCACAGCCTTCCACCCTGAGCTCAACGATAGTTTGGAAATACACAAGTATTTCTTGAGTATGATAAACAACAAATAATAATCTTCATCATTCAGCATACGCTGATAATTACAAGATTGTAATTGTAAATTGAATTTGGTGTATACTAAAAAGGGATGCTACTTTGCATCCCTTTTTATGCTTGATAATTAGCTATTATTCAAATGTTTTATTTTATTCCCCTCGCATTTAGTGCTGCTGAATATTTTGCTGCATAGGCAAGATGTTCTTTGTATGTGCGGGCAAAATTGTGAGTGCCACTGAAGTCTTCCTTTGCACACATGTAAAGATAATCGTGGTGAGTGAGGTTGAGCACTGCATCGATACCAGCAACCGATGGTATGCGGATAGGACCAGGAGGTAAACCTGCATAACGATAAGTGTTGTAAGGGCTATCGATAGTGAGCAACTTATGGTAAATGCGTCGGAGGTCGAAATCCTGCCATGCATATTTTATTGTCGGGTCTGCTTGCAGAGGCATTCCTGAAGGATATTCAGCGTTGCGAAGCATCAAGCGGTTGTAGTACATTCCTGCAACCATAGGCTTTTCGCCATTGTTGGCAGTTTCTTCGTCGATGATGCTGGCAAGAGTTATCACCTCGTTAGGTGTGAGCTTCAGAGCCTTAGCCTTTGTGGTGCGTTCTGCATTCCAGAAATGCTCATTCTCTTTATCCATACGATCGAGGAATTTCTCTAATGAAATATTCCAATAGATGTCGTAGGTGTTTGGAATAAACATACATGCTATTGTTGTGGTGTCGTAGCCATATTTCTTGCATGTAGCCTCGTCGGTGAGTGCTGTTGCAATCTCAGTACTGTCGAGCATAAGATGCTTAGCAAGTTCTGCAGATAGTCGACCGATAGTACGCACCGAAGGAATGGTGAGGCTAACAGGAGTCTGCATACCATTCTTAATATGGCGGAACACCACGAATGATCCTTCGCCAGGTTTGATAGCGTAGCGTCCTGTCTTCACGTGGTCGGCATAACCGCTATGGCGAGCCATGATGGTGAAGGCATTTAGACCATGTATGGTGGCGATGTCTGAGAGTTTGTGGTACACAGAGTCGGCGTTGTCGTCGTCGTCAATATAAACATATTGTGTCTCATCTGTCTTGCTGAATGAGGCAAAAAAATAGTAGTAGACAATGCCTACTAGAGCCATACCGCATAGTATTGTCGGTATGAGAAAACGTCTTGTTTTGCTTGCTTTCATAATAATGCTTGTCAATAAACAATGCAAAGGTAATGCAAATGAGCGAAATAGCAAAACAAAATTTGCATTTATGCTCTGCTATACATATAATGTAATTTAATTGCAGTAATTCAACATAAATAAAACGGAGGGTAATATTGTGGGTGAATAAAAATAGTTATACCTTTGCATCGACCAAGGAGGAAATTCTGATGAAGAAATGAAATAAAGAGTGAAGAAGTAAAATAGAAATTCGAAGAACTTTAAATAGACATATACGAAGAACTAAAAATAGGAAAAAGATGAAATACAATACTTATATCTTCGACCTCGATGGTACATTGCTTAGCACATTGGGCGACCTTGCTGCCAGCTGCAATTATGCTTTGCGCAGTTGTGGAATGCCAGAACGTTCGCTTGACGAAGTTCGCCAGTTTGTAGGTAATGGTGTGAAAATGCTTATGATAAGGGCGGTGCCTGGAGGTGAGGAGAATGCTGACTTTGAAAAGGCGTATGCCACATTCCGTGAACACTATATGCACCACAATCTTGATACCACAGCCCCTTATCCTGGTATCATGGATATGCTAAAACGCTTAAGCGAGGGTGGGGCGAAGTTGGCAGTTGTAAGCAATAAGTTTTATGCAGCTACGCAAGAGCTTGTTGCTCATTTCTTTGGTGACTATGTTAAGGTAGCTATAGGTGAGCGTGAGCAAATTCGCAAGAAACCAGCTCCTGATACTGTGATAGAAGCTCTTCGCCAGCTTGGTGCAGATGCCAATAGTGCTGTCTATATTGGCGATAGCGATGTAGATATTGATACAGCACGTGCTGCAGGAATGCCATGTATCAGCGTGTTGTGGGGATTCCGTGATAAGGATTTTCTTATTCAGCATGGTGCAGAAACATTGGTGGAAAGCCCGGAGGAGATAGTTTAAGTGAAGAGTGAAGAACGAAGAGTGAAGAATCCAATAGTCGTATAAATGATAAAGAGTGAAGAATCCAATAGTTGTATAAACGATAAAGGGTGAAGAATCCAATAGTTGTATAAACGATAAAGAGTGAAGAATTAATAGCCATAAGACTATTTAATTCTTCACTCTTCACTCTTCACTCTTCACTTAAATTCTTCCCTCTAAAGGCTTCCCTTTGTCGAAGGCAGAGTGAAATGATAGATGTCTCTGCGTACAGCCATTTTAAGTGCTCTTGCAAGAGCCTTGAATATTCCTTCTATTTTGTGATGCTCGTTTTCGCCCTCAGCCTTTATGTTGAGGTTCATGCGAGCAGCATCGCTAAGACTCTTGAAGAAATGTAGGAACATCTCAGTAGGCATGTCGCCAACATGTTCGCGATGGAATTCAGCATTCCAAACAAGCCATGGACGTCCACCGAAGTCGAGTGCCACATGGCATAGGCAGTCGTCCATAGGCAGACAATAGCCATAGCGCTCAATGCCACGCTTATCGCCCAAAGCCTTCAGAATACATTCGCCAAGAGCCAATGCTGTATCTTCGATAGTGTGGTGTTCGTCAACATTCAAGTCGCCATTTGTGCGAATATAAAGATCCATCATGCCATGCTTGCCAATTTGTTCAAGCATGTGGTCGAAGAAACCCAGACCTGTTTTGATGTCGCAATTGCCTGAACCATCGATATTCAGACGAATGTCTATGTCTGTTTCGTGAGTTGTGCGGCGCACTTCAGCCTTTCTTTCTCCAGCAAAGAGAATCTCTGCAATTTTGTCCCAAGTCATGCCGTCGCGTCCAAGAATAAGCGCTTTGCATCCAAGGTTCTCTGCCAGTTGAGCATCAGTCTCTCTGTCGCCAATCACGTAGCTGCCTGCGATGTCGTAGTCGGGATTATCGATGTATTCCGTCAGCATTCCAGTATTAGGCTTGCGCATAGGCGAATTGTCCTCAGGAAAATGGCGGTCGATCTTTATATCATCGAAAGTCACACCCTCGTCCTCAAGTGCCTGCAGTATGAAGTTGTGTACAGGCCAAAAGGTTGGCTCTGGAAAACTCTCTGTGCCCAAGCCGTCTTGGTTGCTCACCATAACGAAGCGGAAGTCGAGATGCTGGCGAATGAAACCAAGGTTGCGAAACATACCCTCGGTAAATCTCAGTTTCTCGAAGCTGTCTATCTGTTCGTCTTCAGGTTCGCGGATAAGAGTGCCATCACGGTCGATGAAAAGAATGCGTTGCTTGTTCATTGTTGTTGTGTTGTTGTGTTATTATTTGGTTATTTATTGGTTGTTATTAATTGTCTCCTGCTTGTTTGCATTCTTGCTTGCTATGCTTCCATAAGCATAGTAAACAGCGATGTGTCCCCAAATCATTACATATCCCATAAGGAACATTGCCACTACTGCTGCTCCATAATACATCAGCTTGAAGCCTGAAGGTAGAGCATCTGCATCGCCGAGAGCCATAGAAGACGCGTTGGCAAAGTCGGCCATCATTATGGCGTTAGGCACAATGATGAGGGGTATATATAATAAGGTGATGATGATGGCAAGTAGCATGTGAAGCATAAAGAGATAGCCCCACGACTTTAGTCCAACACCATATTCATGTCCGAAGATACTTCCCAAACGGCTATCTTCATTGTATATATAATTCATACACGAATAAGCTGTAGGCAACAAAGCTATTCCGAATATCGTAGCCAAGGTTACTGCCACTCCGATGGCAATATTCAATGTGCTATGAGTTGCTGCATCTGGTGCTGATTGCAAGATAAGATAGAAGGCAGCTCCTATGATTATACCTATCAAGAACGAGCAGACAACCATAACTCCAGACATTAGAAGAAAACGTTTATAGTTTTTAGCTAAAAGCTTGCCATTCAGTAAAGTAGCTGTCTTCGAAAAAAGTAAAACGTTAGTAAATATCGATGCTATAATTACTATGGCTGTAATGATCATTCCTATGGTTGTCTTAGAGTTGAGCACAGGTGTTAATGACACTACTGCGGCATTTATCAAAACAGGCAACCATGTAGCGAATAAAATAGTTTTTGCATTGTTGCATACAGTGTCGTAAGCTGCTTTTATACATGACGACACGCTGCGATGTTTGTAAAGTTCTTGTTCCATTATTATAACTCCTTAATAATAGTTGTCTTTTTCAGATTATAATCTTTATCTTCTTCTGAATTCCGAGCATGTGATGGCTGTAGCAATAGCCACATTCAGACTCTCTGCCTTATCGGCAGCAGTAGCGAAGTTCGGTATCAGCAATCGGTTGTTTACATGTTTTCTCACCTCTTGGCTAATGCCATTACCCTCGTTGCCCATCACTATGATGCCTTGCTTACTCAGCTCTTTGGCATAAATATCTTCGCCATCGAGTAGGGTGCCGTATACTGGGTAGTCAGCAGGAAGCGACGTTAGTAATTTGGTAATGTCGGTATAGATGATGTTCACACGAGCAATGCTTCCCATAGTAGCCTGCACCACTTTCGGATTGTAAGCGTCGGCAGTATCTTGGCTGCAATAGATGTTCTCTATGCCAAACCAGTCGGCAATACGAATTATTGTACCAAGGTTGCCTGGGTTTTGCACTCCGTCGAGAGCCAATGACAGTTTATCTTTAGGAAACTCTATTGCCGACGAAGCGTTGCTGTCAGGAAGCTCGAATACTGCCAATACCTCCTGAGGAGTTTGCAGATAGCTTACCTTGCGCAATTCTTCTTCCGTAACGTCGAACACTTCAACCTCGGCAGGAATCTTTGTATGGTTAGCTTTTAGCCAACTTTCTGTAGCCACAACATAGCGCAAACGCATTGTTGGCATCAAGTCGCCAACAACCTTTGGACCCTCAGCCACAAACAAGCCGTCAGCAGTACGATTCTTCTTCAGTTCGAGCGAACGTATGTATTTTATCTTAGCCTTTGATATCATTGTAAATTATTTCTTGCAAAGGTAGTAATAATTTGGTTCTTTTTTGTAACTTTGCCCCACAAATTTATATTCCATTGAAGTTTATTAAACAATACATACTCTTTGCATCCTTTGCTTTGCTATCGGCATGCTCTGGCACCAAGTACGTACCTGAGGGCGATTATTTGCTCGACAAAGTAGAGGTGAAGTCGGAACTTTCTGGTTTCGATGCGTCGTCGTTGTCGGCTTACGTTAAGCAGACTCCTAACACAAAATGGTTTTCTTTGTTCAGAATACCATTGGCTACATATTCCCTTTCAGGTCGTGACACCACAAAATGGGTAAACCGCACATTGCGCAATATTGGTCAGGCGCCGGTAGTCTACGACACCTTGCTCACCAACACTTCTTCGGCAGCCCTTTCTATGGCTATGCGCAATAGGGGCTATATGCATGCCGACGTAGATGTTAAGACTAAGCGTAAGGGTAAGAAGATAAAGGTGGTTTATGAGCTTAATCCTGGCGAACAATACACCATTGGCTCCATACGCTATGATATTGAAGACGATAGCATAGCTAAAATTCTGAAAAACGACAAAGCCTCTATGCTTCGTCGTGGAGCGCCATTTACCGTAGATAAGCTTGATGCCGAACGTAAGCGTATCACCAGCTTGCTCATGGATCGTGGCTACTATCGTTTCCACAAGGATTTTATCACCTATAGCGCAGACTCTTCGAGATATAGTAGCGATATTAACGTAACGCTCCATTTGTCGAAATATCGTGCCAACAACAATTCGCCCGAAACTCTTCACCCTTGCTATAGTATCAACTCCATTAACTATCTTTCGGGCAATGGAGCTGACGATAGTATTGTGCACCTTCGTCATAAGGTTATGGCTTACAATACTGCCATAAAACTTCATCGACCATTTTCTGCCACCGACCTTCAGACCACATACAACAACTTTGCACGTCTGAAGGCTGTGCGCTATACTAATATTCGATTCAACGAAGTGCCTGACACCACGCTCTTGGATTGCAACATACAGGTGAGCACTAATAAGCCTCACTCTATATCTTTCCAGCCTGAGGGCACAAATACTGCAGGCGACCTTGGTGCAGCAGCATCATTGACCTACGAGAATAGAAATATATTCCGCGGTAGTGAACTTCTGAGTATCGAACTCCGTGGTGCTTTCGAAGCCATTACTGGACTCGAAGGCTATCAGAACCAAGACTATGTGGAATATAATGCTGAGGCTAAGTTGCAGTTCCCACGCTTCGTAGCTCCATTCCTTTCTCGCACATTCCGCCGTCGTAGCAAAGCAACATCCGAACTTTCTGTGGCATGGAACATGCAGAATCGCCCAGAGTTCCATCGTCGAGTGTTCTCTACAGCTTGGCGATATCGATGGGCAGAACCTCATCATCATCTCAGCTATCGTTTCGATCTTCTCGACCTCAACTATGTGTACATGCCGTGGATAAGTGCTACGTTCAAGCACGACTACCTTGATAGTGTGAGCAATCGTAATGCCATCTTGCGCTACAACTATGAGGACTTGTTTATTATGAAGCTTGGTTTCGGAATCTCTTATAATACCGACAACTTCGCATTCCGTGCCAACATCGAGTCGGCGGGCAATCTGCTTGATGCTTTTGCTCGTGTAGCTAAGTTCCATACCAATAGTAATGGGCAGCATACATTTCTTAATATAGCATACGCACAATATGCTAAGTTCGACTTCGATTGCACACGTCTGTTCCGCTTTGATGCTCACAACACTCTTGCCATGCATGGAGCCTTCGGCATTGCTTATCCTTATGGCAATAGCACGGTGTTGCCTTTTGAGAAGCGATATTTTTCGGGTGGTGCCAACTCGGTGAGAGGATGGGGAGTGAGAGAACTCGGACCAGGAAGATTTCGTGGTACTGATGGCCGCATCGACTTCATCAATCAGACGGGCGATATGAAACTTGACCTTAGTGCCGAATATCGCACTTATCTCTTCTGGAAGTTTGATGGTGCAGCCTTCGTTGATGCTGGTAACATTTGGACTTTGCGCTCGTATGCAGAGCAGCCTGGTGGACAATTCCACTTCACCGATTTCTATAAGCAGATTGCTGTGGCCTATGGTATTGGCTTGCGTCTAAACTTTGGCTATTTCATTCTTCGCTTCGATATGGGTATGAAAGCTATCAACCCTGCCTACGAAACCAAGAACGAGCACTACGCCTTTTTGCATCCAGACTTTTCTCGCGATTTCTCGTTCCACTTTGCTGTCGGAATGCCATTCTAAAAGGCTTTACTCATGATGGTTTCTTGATAAATTCTTTTATAAACAAAAATAAGGTGTAGCTTTTTCATACGAAGGCTACACCTTATTATATATTATAATGTATGGTCTATTGTTTAGTGGTGCTTCTTTTCGCTCTCCTTGATAAAGCCATGACGATAAGCGTAGAGAAGTTTTTTGAGTTCTGCTACTTGTTGGCGTAGCTCCTTACCCTTGTCAGTATCAGCAACGAGCATACGATGGCTCGACATTTCCACAATCTGAGTTGTAGACTTGATGTCGGTACCTCTGATTATTGCATCTTCGGTGCTGGTGAAAGGCTCGTGCTGCACAAGCTGGAAACCACGGCTGTGGTAAACTAAGGTGTAACCAGCAATGCCAGTTTCCTTATGGTAAGCCTGCGAGAATCCGCCATCTATCACCATCAGCTTGCCGCCAGCCTTGATAGGGTTTTCGCCACTCGCCACATGCACAGGTACATGACCATTTATGATGTGACGATTAGGGTCGGTAATGCCGAAGGCGTCCATTATCGAGTCGCAAATATCCTCACGATCACGCAAGGTGAAGAAGTTGCCCTTAGTCTCGTGGTGTGTCTCCTTTTCATTGATGAAATAGCGCTCAAATGTAGCCATCTTAGATTTGTCGAACAATGGACTATTTGGTCCGCACCATAGATACAGGAAGTAGTCTACAGCATATTCGCGCTCCTCTTTTGGAGTATCGTTTTGGAAAGCCGAGCGTATCTGCATGCCGATATCCGACATCAAAGCTCGTCCTGAGCATTTGTGACCTGGACGAATCTCCACTTCCTTCAGCGTGCCATCTTCATTAAGTGGTACAGAGGCATGGAAAAGCAAATTGCCATTGTAAATGCCGTACATGCAACCATGTGCCAGCATAGCACTGAGGTGGCGATGTAGCTTTTCACTAAGCATAAAGAAATGGCGCAGATGGTGCATCAGAGCCTCTTCCTCTTCTGTAAGCTTTGTAGGGTTGGCAGGGTCGATAGTAGGGAAGTGGCAACTCTTCATCTGGTATGTGTTGCCTTCGAGGGTTATTGTGCCAGTCTTATAGTCGATATGTGAGAGCAAGTCGCGCTCTTCCATCTTCCATTCCGGATGCTTATGATAAAGCTGTGCTTCCACCTTAAACTGCATCACGGCAATAGCCTTGTGCATCTGAGCTGTCAGGCGCTGGGTCTTAGCATCCATGTTTTCGGCACCACCACTAAACTTAGGCATAAACTCTTCGCAAGGGTCGTCTTTGTAGGCTTCCATAGCAAAGGTGGCAAGGGGCACAAGGTTGATGCCGTAGCCCTCTTCCAAAGTGGCGAGGTTAGAATAACGTAGCGACAAGCGAATCACATTGCAGATACAAGCATCATTGCCCGCAGCAGCACCCATCCACATAATGTCGTGGTTGCCCCATGTGATGTCCCAATGTTCGTAGTTTTCCATTAAGTCCATGATGCGATGAGCACCAGGACCACGATCGTAGATGTCGCCCAAGAGGTGAAGTTGGTCGATTGCCAATCGCTGTATCACACCAGCCATAGCGATGATGAAATCGTCGGCACGTCCTGTAGATATTATGGTGTCGATAATCTCGTTTACGTATGCTGTCTTGTTGGTGTCTTCTGTGCGCTCGTGGAGCAATTCTTCGATAATATAAGAGAAATCGGCAGGCAACGAGTGGCGCACCTTAGAGCGTGTGTATTTGCTCGAAATGTCTCGGCAAACAGCTACCAGCTTATGAAGCGTGATGTGGTACCAGTCGTCGATATCTTTCTCTTGTGCTTTCACCAACTCCAGCTTCTGTTCAGGATAGTAAATCAAGGTGCAGAGCTCACGCTTTTCTGCTTCGCGCAGAGTTGTGCCGAAAAGGTCGTTTACCTTTCGCTTAATATTGCCAGAAGCATTTTTGAGCACATGCTGAAAAGCCTCATACTCACCATGAATATCGGCAAGGAAATGTTCGGTACCCTTAGGCAAATTGAGAATAGCCTGAAGGTTTATAATTTCAGTACTTGCGTCGGCTATTGTAGGAAAAGAGTTAGACAACAGCTGCAAGTATCTCATGTCTTTTTCAATGTCTTTAGGATTTGTCATGACACGGCTATGTTTTTAAGTTTCGTTATTTCAGACGTCATTGCGTCTGCCTGTTTGTCAAATATTGGTTTTATAGGCATGAAGCCTTCTGTTAATCTTGTGATGGTTGTCATGGCTGCTTCGAGCCTTGCCATAAACAGCGTGGCGCTGGTTTCTTCGAGCATTGTTGCCAATACATCCTCGTCGTATTCCTCGTGGTTGAGGCGTGTGGCAAGGTTTGCAATATGGCGCAAAGGCAACTTGTTGTGAGCAAGTTCGTGCTTTATGTTTAACACCATCATGCATAGTTCGCGCTCTATCTGCTGTTCGTCGGTAGCAATGTCTTCTACCTTGCTCTTCAGCATGATGTTGCTACTCAGCACGTCGTCGCACTTCAAATCTTTATCGCTATATTTATTGCTTGGAGCAAAGCGCTGAGCATTGTCCACTTCTATCATCGTAAGTTCAGGGTTGATGATGGCAGCACCTTGGGCAATGATGTCGGAGATGTGTTCGTCGTGAGCATAGAGGCAGATGTTGCGCCAGTCGGTGGCGTCAATCTTCTCCACATCTTCCTTTGCCAGCTTCATGGCTGTAGGCATCTGAGCTATTTCGGGGCAAGTGGCAGCCTGCAGCAGATACGTCATGGCTGTTGCTGCTTGTTGGCTCATCAAGGTGTAGACATTTGAGTCTAACACCTTTTGATAGAGTGTCAGCATCTGGCGAGCCATCTCCTTATTGCTCACGAGGCTTGTCAAAGCAGGATTCTTGATGATGCTCACGCGAGGATTCCAACGCAGACGAGCGAACATCTCGTTTTCAAACTTTCCTGCCACATGCACAGCCGACGCCTGTCGTGTCATTCGGCGCTGAAAGAGGTTGGTCTGCAGGTTTCTCTTTGCAGTCTTACCTTTCATAGTCCATGGTTCGAGTCCGCCTAAAGGCGAAAATACCGTAGGGATATTCGCCTTGGTGGCTTTCTGCATGAGCTGTGCTGCTTGATGATTCCAGCATCCGAAGATGTGTACGATATTGATATCGTTGAGCAATTGTGGTGAGTAAGCGTGAGCTATTTCTGCTTGCACTCCGCTTATGTTGCCATTCTCGTTAAGACACACATTCAGCGCCGTCACCAATTCTTTGTTGGCGTCGACGCTGAATGTCTGTTGTGGTATATAGAGCAAAATCCTCATAATCCTATAGTTTTATAGTTTATGGGTTGTGAAATCTAATTTGTCGGCAAACTTATGGTTTATGGCATGTTTCATGTTGTGCCACACAACGCTAAGCTGCAAAGGCAAAGCCAAAAGGGTAGGGATATTTTCGCCCAACTCCTTGGAGCGTTTAGACAACCATAGACTACATAGTGATGTTGTTATTATCAGCGAAACCGCTGCTACTGCTGTGATAATCCATTGCTGAAGTGTCACGGATGCTGCAATGGCTGCGATGTCGGCAATTACCGTTGTGTGGAGCATTATCTGGTCGATGTTGAATACCAAGCGATGCTTTATGCCTCGCTTTAGTATCTTTCTTGATTCCAGATAGTACATGTGGTGATACAGCCACGCCTTGTGGGTAGGAGCATCCTCAACGACATGAGCCAAATGAGATGTTTCTGTAGCAGTATTGTCGGCCGTGGCAAAATCGTTTACCAAGAAGTCGTATTCTCCTCTCACCAAGTTCAAACTACTACGAAAACCCTCCTGCTTCATAAACAGGCTTTTGCGTATCATAAGGTTAGAGCCATAATGGCGATAAGCCATAGACTGCTGTGCTTCGCGAAGCGAGTAGCATTGAATTAGCATGCGTTCAAATCTCTGATACATTTTTGCATCGTCGTCGTAGCGGCTGTAGCCAATTACGAGGTCTTTGTCCTTATTGCAGTTGCGAGCCATATTGGCAAGCCAATGTTCCGACTCAGGGCGGCACGATGGTTCTACGAGCATTATCCATTCGCTCTTGGCAGCCTTTACGCCAATTGTTATAGAGAGCTTTTTGCGGCTCATGTATCTCGACGATTCAGGTATAAGCGTGTAGTATAGATGCTTGTCGGCTGAAAGCAACTTCAGCACATCTTCTGTTTCGCTGTCGCCTTTCTCTGCCACCACTATCACCTGATAGTTTCCAGGATATTGCTGTGCCAACACTAATGGCAGATTGCGTCTTAGTTCGGCAGCATTGTCGTGGGCAGTTATGACGATGCTTACGGATGGCATTTGCTGTCCGTAAGCATCGTTAGCAGAACTGTTGTCGGCATCTTCTGTTGATGATAAGTCTGCCTCTTCCGACAAGATAATCTTGCGGAACAGAGGGTTAACAAAGGAGGCTATAATAGCCAATAGCAGCAGAATGCCGCAAATTATTAATGATGTTGTATTAAATATCATAAATCTTCTGAGATATAGCCTTTAGGCAACTTACGGCAGTTGTACTGACTAGCCATAATTTCGCCATAGGCTCCAGCCGAGCGTAGTGCTATTAGGTCGCCACGCTTGGTTTTGTTGATGTCGATAGCTTTAGCAAAGACATCGCTCGATTCGCATATTGGACCCACCACGTCGTAGGTCTCCATAGGCTCGTCGCTCGAAATGTTCTCTATCTTGTGGTACGCCTGATAAAGGGCAGGACGGATGAGGTCGGTCATACCGGCATCCACAATGGCAAACTTCTTTGCTGTGCCTTGCTTCACGTATAGTGTGCGGGTGATGAGCGAGCCCATCTGAGCCACAACGGCACGTCCCAATTCAAAGTGCAGAGACTGACCTTCGCGCAATTTCAGCTTCTTGGCGTATGTATCGAAATAAGCCTTGAAGTTTGGTATTGGCTCACGGTTAGGGTGGTCGTAGCTAACACCGAGTCCACCGCCCACATTGATATTCTCAACGATGATATGATTGCGCTCAAGCTTGTCTTGCAATTCGTTGATACGGTTGCACAAAGCCTCGAAGTCGCCCATGTCAAGTATCTGACTACCAATATGGAAGTGCAATCCCACAAACTTCACGTTCTGCATCTGTGCCGCTTCTTCTATCGCAGCCTCCATGTCTTGCATGGCAATGCCGAATTTGTTTTCTGCAAGTCCGGTTGTGATATTGGCGTGAGTATGTGCGCCCACGTTAGGGTTGATACGGAAAGCCACTCTAGCCACCTTGCCTCGTGCTGCTGCAAGCTCGTTGATAACCTCCAGCTCGGCGATGCTCTCTACATTGAAGCAGAAAATATCTTTGTCGAGTCCGAGGTTTATCTCCCAGTCGCTTTTGCCCACTCCGGCATATACTATCTTAGATGGTGCAAAACCTGCGTTGATGGCAGCCTCAATCTCGCCACCGCTCACGCAGTCGGCACCAAGACCAGCTTGGCAGATTATATTGAGCACCTTTGGAGTGGCATTAGCCTTCACCGCATAGTGCACATGGTATCCTGGATGCTTGTCCACTTCGTTGTTGATAGCCTTCAGGGTTTGGCGCAGCAAGTCGGTGTCGTAATAGTAGAATGGCGTCTGTATGCCTTGGAATTTATCTATTGGAAATGTACCTTTCATCTGAATTGTCTTGTTCTGTGTGTGTTGTTGTATAGCCCATCCCTCTGTGTTGGAGAGAGATGGGCTGAAAGAGATGATGTATTTTATGCTTTACTTATTAAACAATACGTTGCTCAAGTTCTGCAACGCTTGCTTCTTGTCGCTCTCCTTGATAAGGAACGAGATGTTGTAGTTGCTACCGCCATAGCTAATCATGCGCACAGGGATGTTCTTCATAGCGTCGGTAGCGATGGTCTCGAAACCGAGGTTGCTCCAGTCGAGGTCGCCAACTACGCAGACGATACACATGTTGGTGTCTACGGTCACAGTACCATATTTCTTCAGTTCGTCAACGATTTCGTTCAGGTGGTCGTCTTTGTCGATACTCATGCTCACACCAACTTCTGATGTTGCAATCATGTCGATAGGAGTCTGATAGCTCTCGAAAATCTCGAATACCTTGCGCAAGAATCCTGTTGCCAAGAGCATGCGCGACGACTTAATCTTGATAGCTGTAATGTTGTCCTTAGCTGCCACAGCCTTGATTTTGCCACGTACTATCACGTTGTCGATGATAGTGCCCTCGGCCTTAGGGTCCATGGTGTTCTTCAAGCGTACAGGAATGCCTGCATATTTAGCTGGCTGCACACATGTAGGGTGCAAAATCTTAGCTCCGAAGTATGCGAGCTCGGCAGCCTCTTCGAAGTTGAGCTGTCTCACTGCCTCTGTTTTATCAACGATACGAGGGTCGTTGTTGTGCATTCCGTCGATGTCGGTCCAAATCTGAATCTCTGAAGCTGGCAGAGCAGCACCGATGAGCGATGCTGTATAGTCAGAACCACCACGCTGCAAGTTGTCTACCTCGCCATAAGCGTTGCGGCAGATGAAGCCCTGGGTGATGTAAATCTGATAGCCCTCATTGTCCTTCATGATAGACTGTAACTTCTCCTTGATATAAGCGGTGTCAGGCTCAGCATTCTTGTCGGTGCGCATAAAGTCGAGTGCATTGAGCAACACAGCCTTAACGCCACACTCCTGAAGATAGTTTACCACCATGTTGGTGCTGATGATTTCGCCCTGAGCCACGATGCTCTTCTCTTCGAAGCTTGTAAACAAGTCTTTGGTGAATGAGCGCAGATAGTTGAACTCCTGCTGCAACAGGTCGCGTGTCTTTTGCTTATATTCTTCGGTGGAGTAGAGGTCTTCAACGTGTTGCAAGTATTTCTTCTCAAGGTTGTTGATAACCTCGTTTGCGCCTTCTGGATTCTTCTTATACAGATAGTCGCTAATTTCCACCAATGAGTTTGTTGTGCCGCTCATTGCCGAGAGCACTACGAAAGTTGGTTCACCAGACTCTGTGATGAGCTTGGCAACATTCTTCATTCTTTCAGGAGAACCTACCGAGGTACCTCCAAACTTCATTACTTGCATGTTCATATCGTTTATTTTTTTCTTTTTTTCTTTTTTTCTTAATTATCCTTCAAATCCATTTGATTCTTCACTCTTCACTCTTCACTCTTCACTTATAGAGATCTTAGTGAAATCCTTAGTGATGTCTGCCATGTGACCATCCTTGCATTGGTAAACGATGCCTGGGAACTGGTCGATTATAGGCAAGTTGTGAGTGGTCATCACCACGGCTGTGCCGGTCTGAGTGATGCTCTTCAGCACATTCAGGATTGATGTTGCTGTTTCAGGGTCGAGGTTTCCCGTTGGCTCGTCGGCAATTATCACCTTTGGCTCGTTGAGCAATGCGCGAGCTATAGAAATACGCTGCTGTTCGCCACCCGAAAGTTCGTGAGGCATAGAGTGTATCTTCTCTTGCATGCCGACATCAGCCAGCACCTCGTCGATACGCTTTTTAATATCTTTCTTGTTTTTCCATCCTGTGGCTTTTAGCACGAATTCCAGGTTGTCGTAAACCGTGCGGTCGTGCAACAACTGGAAGTCTTGGAATATTATTCCCAATTCGCGTCTTAGTGCAGGTATTTCCTTGCGTTTCAGGCTCACCACATTGCGTCCTAACACTTCTGCCTTCTCAGCCTCGTCTTTCATGAGGTCGAGCTCGCAGTATGTAGTTTTCAGTAGTGAACTCTTTCCAGAGCCCACCTTACCAATGATGTAGATGAATTCTCCTTCGTCTACATGGAAGTCTACACCCTCAAGCACTAATTTGCCTTGCTGGTAGATGTTTACGTTTTTATATTCTATTAGCATATCTTTTATTAGCAATTTACTCTTTACTCTTTTTCACCCTTCGGGCTTTATCCCAGTTAGGGTCGTGGCGTTTTTGCAGTTCTGCAGCCACATCCTCTATGCGTAGGCCCTTTTCGGTGAGCAGCACTATGAGGTGGTAGAACATGTCGGAAGCCTCGTAGATGAGTTTGTCGTTAGTGCCGTTGGTGGCTTCTATGACAGTCTCGAGAGCTTCTTCGCCCACTTTCTGTGCTATGCGGTTAACGCCTTTTTGGAAAAGACTTGTGGTGTAGCTGCCCTCAGGCATCTCTTTGTGGCGATGCTCTATGAAGTCCTGCAGTTCTGAGAGAAAAGCCAATGGATTGCTCTCGTTGTCTTCGCCCCAGCAGGTGTCGGTGCCTGTGTGGCATGTTGGACCATGAGGCACAGCCTTGACGAGTAGCGTATCGTTGTCGCAGTCGTTCTTGATGCTCACCAGGTCGAGAAAGTTGCCTGATGTTTCGCCCTTTGTCCAGAGGCAGTTGCGCGAGCGGCTCCAGAAGGTAACCTTGCCTGTAGCCATGGTCTTGTCGAAAGCCTCTTGGTTCATGTATCCAAGCATCAATACATTCTTTGTATTTGCATCCTGTATGATGGCAGGAACGAGTCCGCCTGTCTTTTCAAAGTCTATTTCCATTTTTGCGTTGTGTTTTGTCTGTCACCTTATTATATATATGTACGCGTGTGAAAGCTTATCTCCTCACGTTTATTCCCTGTTGCCAGAGATAATCTTTTAGCTCAGGTATTGCTATTTCGCCGAAGTGGAACACGCTTGCTGCCAATGCAGCATCAGCTTTGCCCTTTACGAAAGCATCTTTGAAATGCTCCATGGTGCCTGCACCGCCACTTGCTATCACGGGTATCGACAGGTTGTCGGCAAGCTCAGCCAAAGCTTCGTTGGCAAATCCTTGCTTCACTCCGTCGTGATCCATGCTGGTGAATAATATCTCGCCAGCGCCACGCTCTTGCACCTGGTGTGCCCAGTCGAAGAGTCCGAGTTCTACTCGTTCTCTGCCACCCTTCACGTAGCAATGCCAACCGTCTTCGTCGTGGCGTGCATCGATAGCACACACACACACTTGCGAGCCAAATTTGCCAGCTATCTCATCGATGAGGTTAGGAGTACGGATGGCTGCTGAGTTGATGCTCACCTTGTCGGCTCCTGCGTTGAGCAGACGTTCCACGTCTTCCAGTTTATTTATTCCGCCACCCACGGTGAACGGAATGTTTATCTCTTGCGCCACCTTTGTCACCATGTCGGTAAAGGTTTTGCGCTCCTCGAAGCTTGCCGTGATGTCGAGAAACACCAGCTCGTCGGCTCCCATATCGCTATAAGCTTTGCCCAAAGCCACAGGGTCGCCAGCGCTACGCAGATTCACAAAGTTGGTGCCCTTAACGGTTTCGCCATTCTTCACGTCGAGGCATGGTATGATGCGTTTTGCTAAAGTTGCCATAGCTCTTCGATATTTATTTTTCCTTCATAGAATGCCTTGCCGAATACCACGGCAGGAATGCCGCTGTCGTTAAGGTTGCGAATGTCGTTGGTGCAGCCCACGCCGCCACTTGCTATGAGGTGTAGGGTGGGGTAAGCGTCCATGATTTGGCGATATAGTTCGATGGCTGGTCCTTGCAGGGTGCCGTCTTTCGATATCTCCGTACAGAGCACGTTCTTCACTCCGTGGTCTACATATTGTTTCAAGAATGGCAGCAACTCTTCTGCAGAGTCTTCTTTCCATCCATTTATCGAAATCTTGCCGTTTCTAACGTCGGCTCCCAATATCAGCTTGTCGGCGCCATATTCTTCGAGCCAACTCAAGAATAGCTCTGGCTTTGTCACTGCAATGCTGCCTATTGTCACCATGCTTGCTCCAGCCTTGAAAGCCTTCTTCAGGTCGTCGTCGGTTTTTAGTCCGCCTCCAAAGTCTACCTTCAAGTTTGTTGCATCTGTAATAGCCTTCAGCACATGGTCGTTGACTATATGTTTCGACTTTGCTCCATCGAGGTCAACCACATGTAGGCGTTTGAATCCCATGTCTTCAAATTGTCGTGCCACGTCGGCAGGCGAATCGTTGTAGACGGTCTTCTGATTGTAGTCGCCCTTGGTGAGTCTCACGCATTTGCCGTCGATGATGTCGATGGCTGGTATTAGTTCTATCATAAGTCAATCTCCATGAAGTTTTTCAGAATCTGTTCTCCCACCTTTCCGCTCTTCTCTGGGTGAAACTGCGTGGCATAGAAGTTGTCCTTGTGCAGCGCTGCAGAGAATGGTAATGTGTAGTTGGCTGTAGCGATAGTCCATTGACTCACAGGTACATAATAGCTATGTATGAAGTAAACATATGGACTTTCTCCCAATCCCTTGAATAGTTTGCAAGGCTCATCGCCTAGCTCTATTCTGTTCCATCCTATAGCTGGCACCTTGTCTTCGTGGCACGTAGGCTGAAATCGTTTCACCTCCATCGGGAATAATCCCATGCAGTCGGTGTTGCCCTCTTCGCTATGCTTACACAATAGCTGCTGACCGACGCAGATGCCCAATACAGGCTGCTTCAAATCGAGGATGATGCGGTCGAGCTGATGCTCCTTGATATAAGCCATCGTAGAACTTGCCTCGCCCTGTCCGGGAAACAGCACCCTGTCGGCAGAAGCCAGCACCTCAGCATCGTCGGTGATGATGGGCTCTACTCCGAGTCGTCGCATGGCGTTGACTACGGAGTAAATGTTGCCAGCATTGTATTTTACTATTGCTACTTTCACAGTTCTGATGTTGTGTTATATGTTGTTATGCTTTGTGTGTAGGGGAGGTTCCCTAACTGAATATTATCGTCTTGTTGTTGTATGTCAGAATCTTGCGCTCTATGTGCTTAGTCACGGCTCTTGACAATACAATCTTCTCCAAGTCTTTGCCTTTGAGCACGAGGCTCTCAGGAGTGTCCTTGTGGGTGATGCGGGTGACATCTTGCTCGATAATAGGACCTGCATCCAAGTCGGCTGTTACATAATGGCTTGTGGCGCCGATAATCTTCACGCCTCTTTCCCATGCCTGATGATAAGGTTTTGCACCAATGAAGGCTGGTAGGAATGAATGGTGGATGTTGATAATCTTATGTGGGTAAGCGCTTATCATGCCGTCGGTGATGATCTGCATGTAGCGTGCCAACACGATGAATGTCACCTTCTCTTTCTTCAGCAACTCCATTTCTGCCTTTTCAACTTCTTCTTTGTTAGAGTGGTCTTTCTTTATTGACCACACGTAGTAAGGTATGTTGAACTGCTCAGCCACATATCTCAAGTCTTCGTGGTTGCTCACGATGCAAGGTATGTCTACGTTCCATTCTCCTGCCTTATAGCGTGCCAGCAAGTCGTATAGACAATGGCTCATCTTGCTCACGAAGATAGCCATGCGTGGTCGTTCGTCGTTAAAGTAAAGGTTGAACGTCATTTTGTATCTCTGCGAATATAGGGTGTCTATATATTCGTAGATTTTTTCGCGTGGAATGGTGAAGTTCTTCAACTCCCATTCTATACGCATAAAGAACATACCGTCTTCTCTATCTACATATTGGTCAAGGTATACGATGTTACCCTGGTTGTCTGTGATAAACTTTGTAACTTCCGAGATGATGCCTTGTTCGTCAGGGCAATGCAGAAGTAGTATTGCTGTTGGTTTCATATCTTGCATTTGCATTGTTAATGTCGTTGCAAAGATACAAAATAATATTGAAAGTGGAATATAGATTATATGAAAATTATTAATAATCTGCTATTATGCTCTAAATTGTTGTCGTTTTGTAATCTTATTCCGTTTTTATAATAGCAGAGTGTAAAAGCTAAAGAGGTAAAAAGGTAAAAAAGTAAAAGAGTAAAAAGAATAATATATAAAAAGAAAATAGGTGATATATAAATAGATAAAAAGTAAAAGGGAGGCTTTTTCCTCCCTTATCCTTGTTCGAAGTCGTTTTTACGACTTCGCCTATTCCTTCGTTTAAAGATCGCCTATTTCTTCGCTTAAATATCGCCTATATCTGCGCGCTATATATCGCCTAATTGTCGCCTATATCTTATTTTTCCTCCTCTGTAGCTCTGAGAATGATGCTGGTGGCGCCAATGGTGAATAGGGTGCCGTCTTCTATTACTCGGCGTTCGCGGTCGCCAAGTATCTCATTGTCTACGAAGGTGCCAGTATAGCTTGGACCATCGCGGAGAATGTATTTCAAGTTGCCCTTCTTGTCGCGGCTAACATTGATTACGCAATGGTTCATGTCGATACTTGGGTCGTTGGTTTCTATGGCGCAATTCACGCCAGAACCCTTCATATATCGGCCTATCACGTTGTCGCCCATCTGCAATGGAATAACCTGCTTGTAGTGGAATACATTCTCTATCACGACGATAGATCCACAGCCATTTTCGTTGGCTTGCTCGTCGGGATTATCTTCCTTTTGAGTGTTTCTGAGTTTCGATACACCTATTCTAATACCAAACTCCTTTCCGCATTCCGGACATTGGAATACCAATGACTGTCCTGCTTCGTATTTTGTTTCATCGAAAGTAATGAAGTTGTCGCATTTAGGGCATCTAACTCTTTTCATGTTCTGTGTTAACCTCGTTGTGTGAAAATGTTGGCTTACAGCCTTTTAGTTTTAGTTAATCTTCATCACCCAACCCTCTACGAAAGGTTCCTTGTTGTTGAGTTTGTTGAGTGCGTTGTAGGCGTCCTGCTGAGTAGTGTAGTTACCATAAACAACGCGTGTGACGTTGTTTCTTGTAGCTACGCGAGCTTCGTTCAGTCCTTGCTTGTGAAGTGTGCTAACGAATATTTCTGCATTCTTTTTAGCAACCTTCGAGGCTATTACTATCACGTAGCCGCTTGTTTCTGCAGGTGCTGCCTTTGCGGTTTTAACAACCTCAGTTTTGTGTTTCAGTTCGTTATTGGTGAGTGCCTTGTTTGGGGCTATATTTTCTGTTTTTGCTTCTGTCTTTGCGTTGATTTCTGCCTTTGCCTCGGTTTCAGCTACAGCTGTATAAGTTTCTGCGTTGTCAACCTTCTTAAGGTCGATTTCTTTCAGCGAAGCTGTGCCTGTAGTGATATCTTTCGGCATTACCTTGTCCAAAAGGTTGGTGTCAATGGCTCTCCCAGCAGTAGTTGTGGTGTTGCTGAGTGGAGCAGGGAATAGGAGGAATACGATTACAGCGATACAACAAGCTGCGATGTTGCGCAATAGGCTCACGCGGATGCTTATCGTGCGCTCCTCTTCTTCTATTTTCTCTTCGATAGGCGCATTGATGTCTACGATGTTAGCCTTTGTTTCGCTCTTAGTGTTTTCTGTAGCGAGCAATGCTAATGGCTTAAATTCGAAGCTTGCCAAACCATAGAGGTCAGGAGTAAGAATACCTGCTTCGCAAGGTTCAAACTCGTAGTGTCCGTCGTCGTTGAGGTTTAATGTGCCGATATTATGCAACTCGAATGTGCCATCGGTATCTATGCGCTCTTTTATTTCTCTTGCCTCGTCGGCAATGCGCTTCAAAGCTTCAGGATAGCTAATGTCGTAGGCTTCTACATACGACTGAGCGAGGAGCGAATCGTTCATTTTTAGCTTAGGATTGAATCCAATAGTGCGTAGCGGCGGGATAAACATGTTGTCTCTCTCGTCGAAGCGTGCGTCGGCATGGTGCGCCATAAATCCCCCAAAATCAGGCACTATGACGCAGTCGTTGCTTAGCAAAAGTATCTCTATATGTTTTTCTAATTCAATCACGTTTGCAAAGTTACTGCTTTTTTCCGAGGTAGCCAAGTGAAGAGGAAATTATTTTCTGTAAAAAGTGGAAGAGAAGCAGATGTTGTCATTTTGTCATTTGGTCATTTTGTCATTTTGATTTTTGAAAGTGTGAAATTATGTCTATATAATTATATATTTTTAATATATAATTATATAGATGTCTGACAACCGCTTTTTTCTTGAAAATGACAAAATGACAAATGACAATCTTGACAACGTTACTTTAGGGGTTTTGTCTTTTCCTGAATAAGGTTGACTCTATTTTATCTCTTTAATTTAACATTTCAAATTCCGTACTGTTTTAGTTGACTTTCACTTCTGAGGTTGGTTGGCTGGCGTTCTTGCTTTTTGTTGACGCTTTTCTTTGGTTAGTCGCTGCGGCTTGTGCGAATAGTCGAATGGTGCTATGCGACTATTCGTAAGAGGTTGTGCGACTATTCTCGTGGGGCGATGCGGATAGTCGGGTGGCGCGAGGCGGATTTTTATGCATTTATGGACGTTTGTATGGGCTTGTTTGGATGTTGTGGGAAAATGGTTGTTTATTCCCGTTAAAAAGTGGTTAAATGCTTGGCTGTTACGGGAAAAATGAGTATATTTGCATGTCGATAAATATATGGTGGTTTCTTTTTGTTAAATGGTGTTGTTCGGATAGCGAAAAGAATAAAATAAGGTAAAAATACGATGAGAAAAGTTATACTTTTGTTGTTTCTTGCTGTGACTTCGCTGTGTATGGCGCAGAAAAAGGAATTGGCACAAGCTAAAGCGAATATTAAAGCAGGCAATAATCTGGCGCAGGCTGAGCAGTCGATGAGAAAACTGCTCGAAGATTCAGATAACATTCGTGAGACAAAGATTTGGCTCACTATGTTTGATGCTATTAAAAAACAATATGATCAGGGCAACGAAAAACTATACTTGAAGCAACAGTACGATACGGCAGCTCTCTTTAATATTGCGCGCAGACTGTTTGTGGATATGGAGCGGTTCGACTCTATCGATGCTATGCCTGATAAAAAGGGTAGGGTGAGACCGGAATATCGCAAAAAACATGCAGAAATGCTCAACACTCTTCGCCCAAATCTATATAATGGCGCATTCTATTTTATAGGCAAGGGTAAATATGACGAGGCTTACAACTGCTTGGATGCCTATATAAATTGTGGGAACGCTCCGCTATTTACGGATCGCAACTATATGGAGAAAGATACGCTGATGCCTAAGGCTGCTTTCTGGGCTGTGTATTGCGGATATAAAATGAAAGACCCTGTGAAGACTCTTCATCACACCTATTTGGCGCTGAAGAAAGAGAAATATTGGGAACCAATGTTGCAGTATCTTTCTGCCACATATTTGCTTGAGGGCGACACCACTCGCTATCTGAAATCGCTCCACGAGGGTTTTGAACGTTTTAATCAGAATCCTTATTTCTATACTCAGCTTGTGGCTTACTATTCGGGCAAAGGTAGATGGGATAAGGCGCTTGATATTAACAACGCAGCGCTAAAGGCAAATCCTGCTGATAGCTTGTTGAGTGCTGCAAAATCTACAATCTTGCTCAATCTCTCGCGCTATGATGAATGTCTGGCACTCTGCGATTCTATCATCGCTCGTGGGGATAGTGCAGCCGAGGTGATGCTGAATGCTGGCTTGGCTTGCTTCAATGAGGCTGTGGAGATAAGTGTGCAGGGCAAACCTGCCAACCGCAACAAACAAAAAAAGGAGCAACAGCGACTTTATAAGCAGGCGTTGCCTTATCTTGAAAAGGCTCGCAAGGCGCTGCCTGCGTTGAAAGATAAATGGGGATTACCACTTTATACTATCTATCTGAACCTAAATATGGGCGAGGAGTTTGAAGAAATAGATAGGGTTATAAAGAATGTAGGCGGAAAATAATACGAAATCAAAGAACTATAAGATAATGGAAATAAACAAGATATTAGATAAACTCGGAATAGAGGCGCTGAACGCTATGCAGCAGGATGCCTACGAAACCATAGTGAGACACAACAACGATGTGGTGGTGTTATCGCCAACTGGTACTGGTAAGACGTTGGCTTATCTGTTGCCTGTGGCAGAACTCGTGGATGGCACAAGCGACGACCTGCAGGTGGTGGTAGTGGTGCCTGGACGCGAATTGGCATTGCAGTCTCAGACAGTGATGACAAACATGGGGTCAGGACTCCGCTCTATGGCATGCTATGGCGGTCGCCCAACGATGGATGAGCATAGACAGCTCCGACAAGTGTGTCCACAGGTGGTGTTTGGAACTCCTGGTCGCTTGAACGACCATTTCGATAAAGGTAACCTCGACACAAGCAAGGTGAAGATTCTCGTTATCGACGAGTTTGACAAATGTCTTGAGATGGGATTCCGAAATGAGATGGAACAGCTCATGGCGAAATTCCCTAATCTGAAGAAACGCATTCTGCTCTCAGCTACCAATGCCGAGGAAATTCCACACTTCGTAAATGCTAAGACAAAAGAAACTCTCGACTATCTGGTGGAAGAGCCTTTTGAGCGTATTAATATATATAAGGTGGAAAGCAAGGAGAAAGATAAACTCGGCACCTTGCGCCAACTGCTCCTTAGTTTCAAGGATGAGAGCACTATCGTGTTCCTAAACTATCGCGACAGTGTGGAGCGTACGGCAGCTTTCCTTACAGAAAATGGTTTCTCGGTTTCGGCTTTCCATGGCGGACTTGACCAAAAGGAGCGTGAAGCTGCATTATACAGATTTTCTAATGGCTCAGCCTGCGTTCTCGTGAGTACCGACCTTGGCAGTCGTGGACTCGATATTCCTAACATCGCCAACATCGTTCACTATCATATTCCAGAAACCCAAGAAAACTACACCCACCGCATTGGTCGTACGGCAAGATGGGACAAAGAGGGTAGGGCCTTCTTCATCCTCTCGCAGGGCGAATATATTCCTGAATATGTGGAGGGCGAAATCGAAGATTATGTGCCCGAAGTAGCCCCCGACGCAAAGCCTTCGAAGCCTCGCATGGCTACGCTCTATCTTGGCAAAGGCAAGAAAGATAAGATTAGCAAGGGCGACATCGTGGGCTTCTTGTGCAAAAAAGCCGAACTGGACAAGGACGACATCGGAAGAATTGATGTAAAAGACTATTACTGTTATGTAGCCGTAAATCGCCTAAAAATGATGAAAGTATTACAAAAAACAAAGGGCGAAAAGATAAAAGGCATACGAACAATATGGGAAGAGGTAAAAAAGTAAACGCTGTGCTCGAACACTCTATGCAAAGTGTTAGTCAACATGACTGAATGAATGGCAAATAGTATAAAAATGGTGTAAATTTGCTATAAATATGTAGAGTATACACTTAATATTGCGAATTTTTGTAGATTTTCATGGAAATATTTGGAATATTCAAATAAAAGACATAACTTCGCAGTCGTAATACAACCAATTATTAAAAATTCAGTCAGATGAAGAAGTACAACTTTAACGCAGGACCTTCGATTCTCCCACGTGAGGTTATCGAGAATACTGCAAAGCAAATTTTAGATTTCAATGGTTCAGGACTCTCACTGATGGAGATCAGCCACCGTGCTAAAGATTTTCAGCCCGTCGTAGACGAGTGTGTAGCCCTATTCAAAGAACTTCTTGATATCCCTGAGGGATATTCAGTAATCTTCCTTGGTGGAGGTGCTTCGCTTCAGTTTATGCAGATTCCAGCCAACTTCTTGATTAAGAAGGCTGCCTTTATAAACTCTGGTACATGGGCTAAGAAGGCTCTGAAAGAGGCAAAGCTTTTCGGTGAGGTGGTAGAGGTTGCTTCCTCGGCTGACGCTAACTATAGCTTCTATCCTAAAGGATTTGAGGATAAGGTGCCTGCTGATGCTGACTATTTACATGTCTGCACCAACAACACTATCTATGGTACAGAGATTCGCAAGGAGTTGGACGTAAAGGTGCCAATGATTGCCGACATGTCTTCTGATATCATGAGCCGTCCTGTTGACGTTTCTAAGTACAAAGCAATCTTTGCTGGTGCTCAGAAGAATATCTCTATGGCTGGTGTTACCGTTATCATCGTTAAGGATGATGAACTTGGCAAGGCTCCACGCGAGTTGCCTACAATGATCGACTATCGTACCCACGTTGAGAAGGGTTCTATGTTCAATACTCCTCCTGTAGTTCCTATCTACGCTATGCTGGAGAATCTTCGTTGGTTGAAGAAGAATGGTGGTTTGACTGCTGCCGACAAGCGTGCTCAGGAGCGTGCTGAAGTTCTTTATGCAGAAATCGACCGCAACAAGCTCTTCCGTGGCACTGTGGAAGAGGATTCTCGCTCATTGATGAATATCTGCTTCGTGATGAACGATGAATACAAGGAGCTCGAAAAACCATTCTTCGACTTCGCTACAGAGCGCGGTATGGTTGGTATCAAGGGTCACCGCTCAGTAGGTGGATTCCGTGCTAGCTGCTACAACGCTATGACTATGGAGGGTGTCAACGCTCTCGTTCAGGCAATGAAGGATTTCGAAGCTAATCATTAATTGAAAGTACATTTTGCTCATGGGGAGTTATAGGGCGGGGCTGGAAGGTTCCAAAATATAACTCCCTAAATAATTTAACCTTATAACGAAAACGATAATGAAAGTACTCGTAGCAACCGAAAAACCTTTTGCAGCAGCTGCTGTACAGGGTATTAAAGAAGTAGTAGAAAGTGCAGGCAACGAACTCGTGTTGCTTGAAAAATATACAGAAAAAGCTCAGCTCCTCGATGCTGTTAAGGATGCTGATGCTATGATTATCCGTTCTGATAAAGTCGACGCTGAGGTGCTCGACGCAGCAAAGCAGCTCAAAATAGTAGTTCGCGCAGGTGCAGGCTACGATAATATCGACCTCGAGGCAGCTACAGCCCATAAGGTGGTGGCAGAGAACACTCCTGGACAGAATTCTAACGCCGTTGCCGAATTGGTATTCGGATTGTTGGTTTTCGCTGTGCGCAATTTCTATAATGGCAAGGCGGGCACAGAGCTCAAGGGCAAGAAGCTCGGTATCTTGGCTTTCGGTAATGTAGGTCGCAACGTGGCTCGCATCGCTGCAGGCTTCGGTATGGAAGTTTATGCTTACGACGCATTCTGCCCTAAGGAGGTTATTGAGGCTGCTGGCGTAAAAGCTGTTGACTGCCAGGATGCTTTGTTCGAGACTTGCGATGTTGTTTCGCTCCATATTCCTGCTACAGCCGAAACTAAGCAGAGCATCAACGCTGCTTTGGTTGGCAAGATGAAGAAGGGCGCAATCTTGATCAACACCGCTCGCAAGGAAGTTATCAATGAGCCTGAACTCTTGAAACTTATGGCTGAGCGCACAGATATCAAGTACATCACCGACATCAAGCCTGATGCTGATGCTGAGTTCGCACAGCTCGAGGGTCGCTATTTCAGCACACCTAAGAAGATGGGTGCACAGACTGCAGAGGCTAACACCAATGCGGGTATCGCTGCTGCTAAGCAGATTAATGCTTTCTTCACCGACGGATGCACTAAGTTCCAGGTGAATAAGTAATTCTCAATAAATAAAACCTATGGCAACCATTAAACCTTTTAAGGGCATACGCCCACCTAAAGACCTTGTGGAAAAGGTCGAGTCGCGTCCATACGACGTTCTTGACTCTGAAGAGGCAAGAGCTGAAGCAGGCGACAACGAGATGAGCTTGTACCACATCATCAAGCCTGAGATTGATTTCCCTGTAGGCACCAGCGAGTACGACCCTCGTGTGTATGAGAAGGCTGCCGAGAACTTCCAGAAGTTCCAAGAGAAGGGATGGCTCGTGCAAGATGACAAGGAGCAATATTATATCTACGCACAGACCATGAATGGTAAAACGCAGTATGGACTGGTGGTAGGTGCTTTTGTCGACGACTATATGAATGGCGTGATTAAGAAGCATGAGCTTACACGTAGAGATAAAGAGGAAGACAGAATGAAGCATGTTCGCATCAATAATGCCAACATCGAACCTGTGTTCTTTGCTTATCCCGACAATAAGGTGCTGGACGACCTCATCAAGCGCTATGCTGCCACCGAACCTGAGTATGATTTCATAGCTCCTATCGATGGCTTCGGACATAAGTTTTGGGTAATCTCCGACGATAATGACATCAAGACCATTACCGAAGAGTTTGCTAAGATGCCAAGTCTGTATATCGCTGATGGTCACCATCGTTCGGCTGCTGCTGCTTTGGTGGGTGCAGAGAAGGCTAAGAATAATCCTAAGCATCGTGGCGACGAGGAATACAATTATTTCATGGCTGTTTGCTTCCAGGCTTCACAGCTCACCATCCTCGACTACAACCGCGTGGTTAAAGACCTTAACCGCATGGATAGCAAAGAGTTCTTGCAAAAACTCGCACGCAACTTCATCGTTGAAGACAAGGGCGAAGAAATCTACAAACCTCAGCGCTTGCATGAGTTCTCAATGTATCTTGATGGTCATTGGTTCTCGCTCACAGCTAAGGAAGGAACATACGACGATACCGACCCAATCGGAGTACTTGATGTCGACATCTCGAGTCGACTCATCCTCGGCGACTTGCTCGGCATCCGCGACCTCAGAGGTAGCAATCGTATCGACTTCGTAGGTGGACTCCGTGGCTTGGAAGAACTGAAGCGTCGTGTGGATAGTGGCGAAATGCGTATGGCTCTCGCTCTTTATCCTGTTACTATGCAGCAGATTATGGATATTGCCGACAGCGGAAAGATTATGCCTCCTAAGGCTACATGGTTTGAACCAAAGCTTAGATCGGGTATCGTTATCCACAAATTATCATAATGAATGCTTGACGAATATAAAACAATAGCAAATGAAATCATAGGTGAGGGATTTTACTCCGAGAAAAGGAGTAAGTTCCTCGCCTTTGCTCACCATATTGAAAGTGTGGATGAAGCAAAGAAAATCGTTGACGGGTATCGCAAGAAATATTACGATGCCCGTCATGTGTGTTATGCCTATATGCTTGGTGCAGAGCGTCTCGAATTTCGTGCCAACGACGATGGCGAACCTTCGGCAACAGCAGGCAAACCTATCCTTGGTCAGATAAACTCTAATGAGCTTACTGATATTCTTATCGTAGTAATCAGGTATTATGGCGGAGTAAACCTCGGTACGGGCGGACTTATCGTGGCTTATCGCACAGCTGCTGCCGACGCCATAGAGCATTGCGAGATAGAAACAAGGCTAGTGGAGGAGAAAATCACCTACACTTTCACTTACCCCATGATGAACGATGTGATGAAGGTGGTGAAAGATATGCAGCCACGCATCATCTCCCAAACCTTCGACAACACTTGCTCTATCACGCTCTCCATCCGTAAGTCGGAAGCCGAAGCTCTTCGTGGCCGCCTCGCCAAGCTCTCATTTTAATGCCAAGCTCTCCTTTTTATTGAGCTTGGCTGCAGGGGTAGCCTCCATCTCGTCTTCAGCTTCTATCCCGCCTTCAGCTTCCATCTCTCCTTCAGCCTCTTTCTTCTATGGTTAGTCCGTCCTTGTTCGATGGCGTTTCTACGCCGTCGCTTTCTTTTCGCTTCCTTTTATTTTTCTTTTCGCTCCCTCCTTGCCACCATCTATATCCCTCTTCCCAAGCCTTCGCTTTGAGCCTTTTATAAATTAATGATTAAAAATTTGTATAAGTTCGCTGAATTTAGTACTTTTGCAAAGTTTTTGAGAACATATACAAATCATTATAATGAATATATCTTATAAATGGCTTAAAGAGTATGTCGACTTCGACCTTACTCCACAGCAAACAGCGGACGCGCTGACATCATGCGGATTGGAAGTTGACGCTCTCGAAGAAGTACAAACCATCAAAGGTGGTTTGAAAGGTCTGTATGTAGGTAAAGTACTTACATGCGAAGCACATCCTAATAGTGATCATCTACATGTTACCACAGTTGACCTCGGCAAGGGCGAACCACAGCAGATTGTTTGTGGCGCTCCTAATGTTGCTGCTGGTCAGAAAGTTATCGTTGCCGACCTTGGCTGCGTGCTCTATGATGGTGACAAGGAATTCGTAATCAAAAAATCTAAGCTTCGTGGCGTAGAGAGTCTTGGCATGATTTGTGCCGAAGACGAAATTGGTGTTGGCACCTCTCACGATGGCATCATCGTATTGCCAGAGGATGCTCAGGTCGGAATGCCTGCTGCCGAATACTATCATCTTGAAAGCGACTGGGTAATAGAGATTGATATTACTGCCAACCGTGCTGACGCTCTCAGCCATTACGGTGTGGCTCGCGACCTCTATGCTTGGCTCTTGCAGAATGGCTATCAGACATCGTTGCATCGTCCTGATTGCGACAAGTTTGTTGTTGACAACCACGACCTCAACATCGATGTAGAGATTCAGAACACAGAGGCTTGCAAGCGCTATGCATGCATCTCTATCACCGACTGCGAAGTTAAGGAAAGCCCAGAGTGGCTTCAGAATAAGCTCAACATCATCGGCGTTCGTCCTATCAACAACATCGTCGACATCACCAACTATGTGATGATGGCGTATGGTCAGCCTATGCATTGCTTCGATGCTGACATGGTAAAGGGCAACAAAATTGTTGTGCGCACTCAGCCTGAGGGCACACACTTCACAACTCTCGATGGCGAAGACCATGAGCTCGGACTCCACGACCTTAGCATCTGCAATGCCGAGGAGCCTATGTGTATCGCTGGTATCTTTGGCGGCAAGGGTAGTGGCACCTACGAAACTACACGCAACGTGGTTTTGGAGAGTGCTTATTTCCACCCTACATGGATTCGCAAGAGTGCACGCCGTCATGGCTTGAGCACCGATGCCAGCTTCCGTTTCGAGCGTGGCATTGACCCTAATGGTCTTATCTATGCTTTGAAGCAGGCTGCTATCCTCTGCAAGGAGTTGGCTGGCGGTAAGATTTCGATGGAAATAAAGGACGAATATCCTACTTTGGTTCCTGATGCCAACGTGCGTCTCGACTATGCTTACGTAGATACTCTCATCGGCAAGCACATCGGCAACGATACTATCAAGAACATCGTTTCTTCGCTCGAGATGAAGATCGTAGCTGAAGACGAAAATGGTCTCAACCTCGTGGTTCCTGCTTATCGTGTAGACGTGCAGCGTCCATGCGACGTTGTTGAGGACATCCTCCGCATCTATGGATATAATAATGTAGAGATTCCTTTGCAGCTCAAGTCGTCGCTCACTATTCCAAGCGAGCAGGACAAGATTCATAAGCTCGAAAACATTATCGGCGAACAGCTCGTAGGTTGCGGCTTCAATGAAATATTGAACAACTCGCTCACCAAGACTGCTTACTATACCGACCTCAAGACCTACAGCGCCGACACCACCGTTAAGGTGATGAATCCTCTGAGCGCAGATCTTGGAGTGATGCGTCAGAGCCTCTTGTTTGGTGGCTTAGAGAGTATCATGCGCAATGCTAACCGCAAGAATTGCAACCTTCGTTTCTTCGAGTTTGGCAACTGCTATCACTACGATGCTGACAAGTGGTCGGCTGATGCTCCTATCAATGCTTACCGTCAGGAGCGCCACCTCGGACTCTGGGTTTCTGGTAAGAGGGTAGAGGGCTCATGGGCACATCCTAACGAGGATTCTTCATTCTACGAGCTCAAGGCTTACGTAGAGAATGTCCTTGCTCGCATCGGCATCACATCGGGCATGGTGGTAATGGAGAATTCTACCAACGACATCTTTGCTAAGGGCATGAACATCATGACTCGTGGTGGCAAGACTATCGTTGAGATGGGTATCGTGGCTCGTAAGTTGCAGAAGCAGGCCGACATCGCTTCTGAGATTTACTATGCCGACTTCAATTGGACCAATGCCATGAAGGCTATCCGCAAGAATAAGGTTGAGTTCACAGAACTTAGCAAATATCCAGCTGTTAGCCGCGACTTGGCATTGCTCATCGACAATAATGTGACATTCGCTCAAATCGTCGACGTAGCTCGTCAGTCAGAGAAGAAATTGCTAAAGAAGGTTGAACTCTTTGACGTTTACCAGGGCAAGAACTTACCTGAGGGTAAGAAGAGCTACGCTGTCAACTTCATCCTCCAGGATGAGCAGAAGACTCTCAACGACAAGCAGATTGACGCCATCATGCAGAAGCTCATCAGCAACCTCAAGAATAAGCTCGCTGCAGAACTTCGATAAAACCGTTGACGACATTATTGCCGTGAATAACCAAGAACAAAACAAAAAAAACAAAACACAATAACACTATGGGAAGAGCATTTGAATACCGTAAAGCTACAAAGCTTAAGAGATGGGGCCACATGGCTCGTACATTTACAAAGATTGGCAAGCAGATTGCCATTGCTGTAAAGGCTGGCGGTCCAGAACCAGAGAACAATCCTACTCTTCGTGCTATCATCGCTAATGCTAAGCGCGAGAACATGCCTAAGGACAACATCGAGCGTGCTATCAAGAACGCTATGGGTAAGGATCAGAGCGATTACAAGGAGGTTACTTACGAGGGATATGGTCCTCACGGAGTAGCTATCTTCGTTGACACTCTTACCGACAACACCACTCGTACTGTAGGCGACGTTCGTTCTGTCTTCAATAAGTTCAATGGTAATATGGGTACCACAGGTAGCCTCTCGTTCCTCTTCGACCACAAGAGCGTGTTCACATTCAAGAAGAAGGACGGCGTTGATATGGACGAGATGATTCTCGACCTCATCGACTACGGAGTAGAAGATGAATACGACGAGGATAAGGAAGCAGGCGAAATCACTATCTATGGTGATCCTAAGAGCTTCGGCGACATCCAGAAGCATCTCGAGTCTGAGGGCTTCGAGGTTACTGGTGCTGAGTTCACCTACATACCTAACGACCTCAAGGATGTAACTGCTGAGGAGCGCGAAACTATCGACAAGATGGTAGAGCGTCTTGAGGAGTTCGACGATGTGCAGACTGTTTATACAAACATGAAGCCTGCTGACGACGTAGAATAATCAAGCTTAACAGGCTGAACATTAAAGCATTAAATGCAAAATAATCAAGCTGAAGTATGAAGAATATCTGTTATCCTACTCAGGGCACATGTAGCAAGTTCATCAATGTTTCTATCGACGATGACAACAAAATTCATGATGTTTCGTTTGTTGGTGGATGCATGGGCAACACCTGTGGCGTTTCGCATCTCGTAGAAGGCATGGATGCCGACGAGGTTATTGCCAGACTGCGTGGAATCACATGTGGCAATAAGCCTACAAGCTGTCCCGATCAGCTTTCGCTTGCTATCGAAGCTTTGAAAAACAGCAAATAAGCTATTTATTAATAGCAAAATATAAAACGAGGGTGTACTTCTACATCCTCGTTTTTTTTTATTTCCATCTCCCTCTGTTTTTCATTTTCATCACCATCTGTTTTTTCATCTCCATCTCCCTCTGTTTTTCATTTTCATCACCTCTGTTTTTCATATCTATCTTCCTCTACCGCCATCCTCTATAATAGGTAATTATAGCGTTGAAAAGCAAATATGCAGAAAATACTTCTGAAATATGAATTAAATGTTGTATCTTTGCATCACATTTTTTTAGGATAAGAGTATTTTCTAATACTATTATAACTCATTTCAAACAATAATTTTTATTCATTTATGAGAACAGAATGGCAGGGATTCAAGAAGTCCCTTTGGCAAGACGAAGTAAATGTTAGAGATTTCATCCAGAACAACTATGCACCGTTCGATGGAGATGAAAAGTTCCTCGCTGAACCAACAGAGGCTACACGCAAGCTCTGGGATGTGCTGCAGAAATTGCAGGCAGAAGAAAGAGCTAAGGGTGGTGTGCTCGACATGGAAACAAACGTTGTTTCCGGCATCAATGCCTATGGACCTGCTTATATCGATGACAATCTCAAAGATCTTGAGGCTGTCGTAGGTCTGCAGACCGACAAGCCACTTAAGCGCGCTTTCATGCCTTATGGTGGTATCAAGATGGCTGAGCAGGCTTGCACCACTTATGGCTACCAGCCTGCAGCGGAGCTTCATGACATCTTTACTCATTATGTAAAGACTCACAACGATGGCGTTTTCGATGCTTACACTCCTGAGATGAAGCTCGTTCGCCACAATCATATTCTTACTGGTCTTCCTGACACTTACGGTCGTGGACGTATCGTTGGCGACTACCGCCGTGTAGCTCTCTACGGTATCGACTACCTTATCGCTGACAAGAAGCGTGACCTCGCTGAGATGGGCGATCGCGAAATGATCGACGATGTAATCCGCCTTCGCGAGGAAGTAGCAATGCAGATCAAGGCTTTGAACGGTCTTAAGCAGATGGCTGCTTCTTATGGCTTCGACATCTCTCGTCCTGCAGCTAACGCACGCGAGGCTGTTCAGTGGCTCTATTTCGGCTACCTCGGAGCTGTTAAGACTCAGAATGGTGCTGCTATGTCGGTAGGCCGCGTTTCTACATTCCTCGATATCTATATCGACCGCGACCTCAAGGCTGGTGTCATCACCGAGGATCAGGCACAGGAACTCATCGACCACTTGGTAATGAAGCTCCGTATGGTTAAGTTTGCTCGTATCCCTTCTTACAACGAGCTCTTCACCGGCGACCCAGTTTGGGCTACTCTCG
>ERZ773202.320-NODE-320-length-47541-cov-34.872236_pt1 | contig 47541 bp, 49 predicted proteins | sample MGYA00580998_ERZ773202 | MGnify/ENA primary metagenome ERZ773202 (study PRJEB29015, sample SAMEA2737803) | human gut metagenome | biome: human gut; feature: human-associated habitat; material: faeces | place: China | collected 2012 ...
GGATCAGGGTGGTATTTATATAGAGGATGGAGTCCTGATTGGACATAATGCAGTATTAGCAACGATCAATCATATGGAAGATTCTGAGAAAAGAGCTGGTATGATATTTCAACCGATTCACATTGAAAAAAATGTATGGCTTGGAGCAAATGTGACAGTTCTTCCGGGAGTTACAATTGGTGAAGGTTCGATTATTGCAGCCGGAGCAGTTGTAACAAAAGATGTTTCAGCCAATATGATTGCGGCAGGAGTGCCTGCGAAAGTTATACGGAAGATTAAAAAAGACACTATGAGATGTGTGGCCAGATGAAAACACTTCTTGAAAGGCATGGTCGGTGGCGGTGGAATTGATGCTGCAAATACAGCGGCTGATCATGTGGATGCGATGAAAAAAGCATATGAACTTGGAAAGAAACTATAAGTTGAAAAGAGTACTATTACTTAGTCTTTGTGTGTTAGTTTTATTTGGGCTTGCAGGATGTAGAGAAAAAAGAAGTGTTTCATTTGAAAATGATATATCCGAAGAAATAATAGACAATAGTACTGAATCTCAAATTTCTGCTGGAGAATTAGAGAAAACAGAAATTACCGACAAATCGGCGATGGATGATGAGAGAGAATACATGAAGTTATATTTTAATGACACTGAAATCCCGGTTATATGGGAAGATAATCAGACTGTGCAAGAACTTATGGAAGAAGCTGGCAAAGGTGATATCGTAGTGCAGATGTCTATGTATAGCGACAATGAGCAGGTTGGTTCTCTGGGAAAAAGTGATACAAAAAATGATGAGCAGATAACTACTCATAGCGGTGATATAGTTCTATACAGTGGAGACAAAATAGCAATCCAATTAATGTCGTGTCAAGTCTATAGTATCTGGCAGAATAAGTTGTAAAAAAGTCCGCAAATCAGTATGCAGGAAAGGGAAATTAATGAAAAATATATTGATTATTTCAAGCTCACCAAGAAAAAAGGAAATTCACAAATCTTATGTGAGCAGTTCAAAAAAGGCGCAGAAGCAAAAGGACATCAGGCAAAAATTGTACGCATCATGGAGCAGAATATAGGTTTTTGCAGAGCATGTGACGGCTGTATGAGAAATGGCGGCATAATAGATGGAGAATCATCATCAGAATTTGCATACTGCTTGGCGTGGAGTATTTCTATCAGAAAAGAAACCGGAATTTAGAGGAATCCTTAGACCGGCTTTCTGAACGGATTCTGGAGAATGGCAGCGGACATTACGAAACGAGAGAAGATTTTAAGACCGGGGACAGTGACATCCGTGCCATGGAGGAAGCGTTAGAGCAGATTGGACAGGGGATGAAAGCCGTACCGATGGCGGAAGCGGACGTGGCCTCTCGATTGCAAAAAGTTTTACAGAAGCCTGTGGTGGGACGTTTAAAGTGGAGACGATGGCAGATCTGTTTACAATAAAGGTCAGTTTTGATGTAATTAAATATATTTTCATATGAAACATAAAACGGATAGGATAGAGAAACTGCAATTTCATGTCAGACTGAAAGTCAAATGACCTGAAATTCTCATATTTTATTGTGCAATTTGATGATAAACTGTGAAAAAAGTCTCTGTAATATCCGTTTTTTTCCATGAAATGAAAATTAATGAGAAAAAATATCAATAATGTTATTGACATCTAATGAACGTTAGAATATACTAACCAACGTAAGAAATGAAAATCATTATCAATACAGTAGGAGAAAAGAGGAAGAAATGATGCCGCTTACTATGTTAAACACAGGAGAACCGAGTACGATTAAGAAAGTCGGTGGAAAAGAAGAAACCAGAAGATTTTTAGAGAATCTTGGCTTTGTTCCAGGCGGGGAAGTTACAGTCGTATCAGAGATCGACGGTAATATGATCGTCAACATCAAGGATTCAAGAGTTGCGATCGGAAAAGACATGGCGAATAAAATTATGGTATAAAACTGTTGCAAAAGCGCAGTTTCATGATACAAAAATGAAAAGGAGCGAAACGATGAAGACGTTGAAAGAAGTAGCCTGCGGCAGTACCGTAAAGGTCAAAAAACTGACTGGCGAGGGCCCGGTCAAGAGAAGAATTATGGACATGGGCATCACAAAGGGTGTTGATATCTATGTAAGAAAAGTAGCACCGCTTGGTGATCCGATCGAAGTAACTGTAAGAGGATATGAGTTATCCTTGAGAAAAGCAGATGCTGAGATGATCGAGGTAGAGTAATTTTTTTTGCTTGTATGTTAGTACATGCTAACAAAAGACAGAAAAGGCAAACAAAAGCAAGCTATAGCAAACAAAAGCAAGTTGCAGCAAACTAAAATAAAAGGAGAAAAGTTATGGCAGTAAAAATTGCACTCGCAGGTAATCCAAACTGCGGAAAAACAACTTTATTTAATGCTTTGACTGGCTCTAACCAATTCGTAGGTAACTGGCCTGGAGTAACAGTAGAAAAAAAAGAAGGTAAATTAAAGGGACATAAGGATGTTGTCATCATGGACTTACCGGGTATTTATTCCTTATCCCCATATACACTTGAGGAGGTCGTAGCCCGTAATTACTTAATCGGAGACAGACCGGACGCTATCTTAAATATCGTAGATGGTACCAACATTGAGCGTAACCTGTATCTGTCCACACAGCTGATGGAACTTGGCATTCCGATTATCATGGCAATCAACATGATGGATCTTGTTGAGAAGAACGGTGATAAGATACATATTGACAAATTAAGCAAAAAGCTTGGATGCGAAGTCGTTGAGATTTCCGCATTAAAGGGAACCGGTATTCAGAAAGCTGCTGAGAAGGCAGTTGCACTTGCACAGCAGAAGAAGAACATGGTTCCGGTACATGAGTTCTCTAAAGATGCAGAAGAAGTGATCACAGAAGTTGAGAACAAACTGACCGGTATCGTTGCAGAAGATCAGAAACGTTTCTTCGCGATCAAGTTATTAGAGAAAGATGACAAGATCAAAGAGCAGATGAAATCTGTTCCGGATGTATCATATGAGATCAAGGAAATGGAAGATAAGTTTGATGATGATACTGAGAGTATTATTACAAACGAGCGTTATGTATACATTTCATCCATCATTGGCGAATGTGTTTCAAAGAGCAGCAAAGAGAAACTTACAACTTCCGATAAGATCGACCGTATCGTGACAAACCGCTGGCTTGCAATTCCGATCTTTGCAGTTGTAATGTTTTTGGTATATTATGTATCTGTAACAACGATTGGTTCTATCTTAACAGACTGGACAAATGATACGCTGTTTGGTGAATGGATCATCCCTGGTGCACAGAGTTTATTTGAAAACATCGGATGTGCTGACTGGCTGACAGGTCTGATCGTAGATGGTGTGATCTCCGGTGTAGGTGCAGTACTTGGTTTCGTACCGCAGATGTTAGTACTGTTCCTGTTCCTTGCATTCTTAGAGTCCTGTGGTTACATGGCACGTGTCGCATTCATCATGGATCGTGTATTCCGCAAATTCGGACTTTCAGGAAAATCATTCATTCCGATGCTGATCGGTAGTGGATGTGGTGTTCCTGGTGTTATGGCATCAAGAACAATTGAGAGCGACCGTGACCGTAAAATGACGATCATGACAACAACCTTTATTCCTTGTGGAGCAAAACTCCCAATTATCGCTTTGATCGCAGGTGCTTTCTTCAACAATGCAGGATGGGTTGCATGGAGCGCATACTTCGTGGGTGTGGCAGCAATCGTATGCTCCGGTATTATTTTAAAGAAAACAAAAATGTTCGCTGGCGATCCGGCACCATTCGTTATGGAGCTTCCGGCATATCACTGGCCGACAGTTGGCAACGTATTAAGAAGTATGTGGGAGCGTGGCTGGTCTTTCATCAAAAAAGCTGGTACGATCATCACGTTATCAACCATCATCTTATGGTTCTTGATGAATTTCGGATGGACAGATGCAGGCTTTGGTATGTTAAGTTTCGATGGACTTGAGGGTGCTGCTCTTGAGGCTGCCCAGGCAGAATGTATCCTTGCAAAGATCGGTTCTGCAATCGGCTGGATCTTTACTCCGCTTGGATGGACACAGAGTGGTAACGGCTGGAAGATGGCAGTTGCAGCAATCAGCGGTCTGATCGCAAAAGAGAACGTCGTAGCAACATTCGGTATGTTATTTGGTTTCGCAGAAGTTGCAGAAGATGGTACTGAATTCTGGGGCAACCTTGCCGCTGTTATGACTCCGGTAGCTGCATACGGCTATCTGGTATTCAACCTCTTATGCGCACCTTGCTTCGCTGCAATGGGAGCTATCAAGAGAGAGATGAACAATACAAAATGGTTCTGGTTTGCAATCGGATATCAGTGTGGTTTAGCATATGTAGTATCCTTATGTATCTACCAGATCGGTACATTGATCACAACCGGTACATTCGGTATTGGAACTGTTGTTGCTTTCGTACTTGTAATCGGTCTTTTATATCTGTTATTCAGACCTTACAAAGAGAGCGATACATTAAAAGTAAATGTAAAAGGCATGGCAGGCGCAAGATAAGCACTGCTTCTAAGGTGGCTGCCGTGTGTGTTGACATGGCAGCCATATTCATAATAAGAAGGAAAATCCTCTGCTCCTGCAGAGGCACATGCTATGCAGGCATAGCAGGCATTTTCCTTCGGAAAACAAGGAGGATTATCTTATGGGAACAGTTGTAACGGGAGCAGTAGTTGTGGTAATTGTGGGACTTATCATCCGCAGCATGGTTCGCGATAAGAAAAACGGAAAATCCCTTCAGTGCGGAGGCGATTGCAGTCAGTGCGGAGGGCACTGTCATTAATATAGGAGGAGACCATGACGGCAGGAGTAAACAGTCAGAAAAAGAAAAATCATGAAACGGCAAATTACCACAGAACCCAGATGCAGAAAGAAATTGTCATTCAAAGATTGAGAGAACAGGGTTGTCGTATTACCAAGCAGCGTCTGATGCTGCTGGACGTGATTCTCAATGAAGATTGTTCTTGCTGCAAGGAAATCTATTACAGAGCAGCAGAAGTTGATCCGGGAATCGGGGCGGCAACTGTTTATCGCATGGTCAATTTATTAGAAGAAATCGGGGCTATCAGTAGAAAAAATATGTATCGTATCGCATGTGGGGCGGTATGTGACAGAGAAAAGGCATGTACGATCGAACTTGATGATGATACCATAAAGGAATTATCGGCAAAAAGCTGGAATGCGGTAGTGCTTGCAGGTTTGAAAGCATGTGGTTATATCGATAAACAAAGAATTAAAAGCGTCGTAGTACAGTCCTGCGACTGTGAGGAAGCGGGCTGACAGATCAGAAAAACATTGCAGGAATTAAAGCAGTGTGGATGAAAAAATCATATGTAGTAATATGACAAAGCGGTGTGGAGCAGGGATGTTTCATGTGCAGAAATGGAGAAATTCATGTTTAAGATTACAGTGGATGTGGATGGAATGCAGTGCGGAATGTGCGAAAATCATGTAAATGAAGCTGTTCGTGGCGCATTTCCGGTCAAAAAAGTATCTTCCTCTCACAGTAAAAAACAGACCGTGATCATCACGGAACAGGATATTGATGAGCAGGAATTAAAGGCTGTCATTGACGGGACAGGTTATGAGTCAGGTGCAGTCAGAAAAGAGCCATATGAGAAAAAAGGGCTGTTTGGATTTTTGAAATAACAGAAGAAAACAGCCATTGTATAGAAAAATGGAAAACGCGGGAATCTGCAGAGAGGATTCCTGCGTTTTTTATAAGAAATTGCGTCTTATAAATTAAAAAGTACACAAAAATATCCGGTAATTTTCTGATATATTGAAAATTTTTTTGACCATAGTATATCTGCAAAGGACAGGTCATGAATCTGTTATTTTAAGGACATATTTTGTATAACTATTTTCAGATAACCTTTATAGTTAAGGTATCATAGCAATAGAAAGCAGGAATGAAATAGTATAATTATGGAGGGGCAGTATGAAATACGGATATTTTGATGAAAGTAAAAAAGAATATGTGATCACAAGACCGGATACACCGGCACCATGGGTCAACTACCTTGGTTCGCCGGAGTATGGAGCAATTATATCCAATAATGCAGGGGGATATAGTTTTGCAAAATCAGGAGCAAACGGAAGAATTTTAAGGTATGTCTTTAACCAGTTTGATGAACCGGGCAGATATATTTATATCAGGGATAATGAAAACAGAGATTACTGGTCTGCATCATGGCAGCCGGTTGGAAAAAGTTTAGATACTTATAAGAGCGAGTGCCATCATGGCACTGCATATACAAAGATGAAAGCTGTGTATGACGGTATCAGTTCAGAAGTGCGGTACTATGTTCCGTTAGATCAGTCATATGAAGTGTGGAATCTTGGCATTACAAACGATTCTGACCGGGAAAGGGAGCTGACCGTGACCGGTTATGCGGAATTTACGAATAACAGTAATTATGAGCAGGATCAGGTAAATCTCCAATATTCACAGTTTATCACAAGGACAGTTTTCTGTGAAAACCGCATCCGCCAGATGATCCATGCAAATCTTGATAAGATTGAAAATGGAAAAGAAATTGACCATAAGACCGTGATCAACCGGTTTTTCGGACTTGCTGGGGCAAAAGCTGATTCCTGGTGTGGAGAAAAAGAAGAATTCCTTGGCAGATATCATGGATATGGAAATCCCAAAGGGGTAGAAGACGGCGTTTTAAATAACAGGGGAAATTATAATGAAAACGGCTGCGGAGCCATTTCCACCGTACTTCATCTGAAACCGGGAGAAACCAGGGAAATCGCGTTTCTTGTGGGAATGAAAGAAGACGATGAGGCGGCTGAAATTGTAGCAGGATATGAGAACACAGAGGAAGTATGTAAAAAAGAACTGGAAGAACTGACGGCATACTGGCATGGAAAACTTTCCCATTTCCAGGTTAAGACACCGAGCAAGGAATTTGACACTATGATCAATACCTGGAATGCATATAACTGCTTTATGACATTTATCTGGTCAAGAGCGGCATCTTTTACTTATTGCGGTTTAAGAAATGGATATGGTTACCGCGATACGGTACAGGATATTCAGGGTGTGATTCATCTGGCACCGGAAATGGCAGTAGATAAAATCCGTTTTATGCTCTCCGCACAGGTGGATAACGGAGGAGGACTTCCGCTGGTTAAATTTACACACAATCCAGGACATGAAGATACACCGGACGATGCTTCTTATGTACAGGAAACAGGACATCCGGCTTACCGGGCAGATGATGCACTCTGGCTGTTCCCGACAGTATACAAATATGTATCAGAAACGGGCGATACTGCATTTATGGATGAGGTAATTCCATTTGCAAATAAAGATGAAGGAACGGTTTATGAACATTTGAAACGTGCGATTGATTTTTCCATGAACCATCTAGGAAAGCACAGCATGCCAGCCGGACTCTATGCAGACTGGAATGACTGTTTAAGACTTGGAAAAGATGGAGAGTCAACGTTTGTTGCATTTCAGTTTTATTATGCAATGACAATTTTACGCATTTTTGCAGAACATAAAAAGGATACGGAATACATTGCATTTCTGGATGAAAACCAGAAAAAGTTAGGAAATCTGATCCAGGAACTCTGCTGGGATGAAGACAGATTTATCCGTGGATTTACGGAGAGTGGAGAGACGATTGGAAAACGTACGGATCCGGAAGCAAATATGTGGTTAAACCCTCAGAGCTGGGCGGTGATCAGCGGACTTGCAGATGAGAAACAGGCAGACTGTGCATTACAGCAGGTTTATGACAGGTTAAACACGGAATATGGAGCAATCTTAATGGATCCTCCATACCATGAACATGCATTTGACGGGGCTCTTGCAGTTATTTACAATGCCGGAACAAAAGAAAATGCCGGTATTTTTTCGCAGTCGCAGGGCTGGATCATTTTAGCGGAAGCATTAAGAGGACATGGGGAGAGGGCATTTACTTATTTTATGGAGAACGCTCCGGCAGCGCAGAATGACAAGGCAGAGATCCGCAGATTAGAGCCATACTGTTATGGGCAGTTTACGGAAGGGAAAGACAGTCCGAATTTTGGACGATCCCATGTACACTGGCTGACTGGGACAGCATCAACGGTTATGGTGGGCTGTGTGGAGGGAATCCTTGGCATGCGTCCTGACCTTTATGGACTTCGCATTGCACCGTCGATTCCGAAAGAATGGGAGATGTTTGAGATAGATAAAGATTTCAGGGGATGTCATCTGCATATTACCGTAAAAAATCCGGGACATGCCGAGAGCGGCTGCAAAAAACTTTTCGTGAATGGACAGGAGATGAAAGATAATTATATTCCGCAGACTGTGCTTACTGATGAGACAGACATAGAACTGATTATGTCGTAAAAAAAATGTCATGTAAAGAAGGGAGAGTCTTATGAACAAGATAGAATTTACAGATAAAAATGGAACCTTCCGTATCCATAATCCGGAAAATTACAGCGGGCTGTATCTTCCGCTGGCAGGTGAAACAGGGTTAAAATCCAGTATCACGCCAAATCTCGGAGGAGACAGCAAGACAGATCAGAATCATTTTCTGTTAGAACCTGTCAGTATTGAAAATTTACATAATAACCGCAATACGAGAAATTTTTGGTGTCGTATTGAAAATAAGGGCAGCTGGTCCGTCTGTGGTTCTTCGGCAAAGCAGGAAGCGGCAAAATTTACAAAGGATCAGGATGAAAGCATATTAGAAGCTGGTTTTATGTGGCAGAAACTGACGAGAATATCCAGAGAATATGAAATGAAAGCAGAAACCACTTCCTTTGTTACGATAGATGGGACAATGGAAGTAATGATGACAGAACTGACCAATACAGCGGATCAGGAACAGAAGATTACACCGGTTGCTGTGATTCCGCTTTATGGACGGAGTGCAGACAATATCAGGGATCATCGTCATGTGACGTCGCTGCTGCACAGAATTGAAACAAAAACGTATGGCGTGGAGGTGTGCCCGGTGCTTTCCTTTGATGAGAGGGGCCATCAGAAAAATCAGACGGTCTATTTTGTATATGGATCTACAGGAGAGGGAGAGGCGCCGGAAAAATTCTATCCGACAACGGAAATGTTTATCGGGGAAGGGGGAAGTTACCTGAATCCCGAAGCGGTAAGAATGGATAAGGACGGTGTTCTGGCAGGAACAAAACTGCAGGGAAAAGAGGCAGCAGGTGGAATGCGTTTCGCACCGGTTACCTTAAAACCACAGGAGACAGTCACGTATCTGGTACTTGCAGGGGTTTCCGGGGAAAAACAGAACATTGAGAAAATGACATCTGCTTACCGTACGAAAAAACAGATCGAGAAGGCATTTGAAGCCGTAAAAAAACACTGGACGGACAAAGTAAATGTTGATTTTTCAACGGGTGATACAAACATTGATAATTATTTAAAATGGATCTGTTTTCAGCCGGTTCTGCGCCGCATTTATGGCTGTTCATTTTTACCATATCATGATTATGGCAAAGGAGGACGTGGCTGGAGAGATCTCTGGCAGGACTGTCTTGCTCTGCTGATTATGGAGCCGTCAGTAGTACGCCAGATGATTGTTGACAATTATGGCGGTGTAAGGATGGATGGAACGAACGCAACGATCATTGGCAGCAGACAGGGAGAATTTATTGCAGACCGCAATAACATTACACGCGTATGGATGGATCATGCATTCTGGCCGTTCGTGACGACAAAATTATATCTGGATCAGACAGGAGATCTTGATATTTTGCTGGAGAAGGTTACCTATTTCAAAGATCTGCAGACAAAAAGAGGTACTGCACATGATAATAACTGGGATCATGCATATGGAAATAAACAGCGCACAGTAGGTGGAAATGTTTATTTTGGAACAATTTTAGAACATATTTTACTGCAGAATCTATGTGCTTTTTATGATGTCGGAGAGCATAATGAGATGAGACTGCACGGTGCGGACTGGAATGATGCACTTGACATGGCATGGGAAAAAGGCGAGAGTGTGGCATTTACGTGTGCATATGCTGGAAATTTAAAAGACATTGCAGATTGTCTGAAGCATATGGAAGAGAAAACCGGGATCAGTAAAATTGAAATGGCAGAAGAGATGAAATGTCTGCTTGCGGAAGGAACAGAATTATATGAAAGTCCGGACAGAAAGCAGAAACTGCTGGACGAATATACCAGCCTCTGCGAACATAATGTAAAAGGAGGCATGATCCTGGTTTCCACAGAACAGATACGAAAGAATCTGGTGGAGAAGGCAGAGTGGCTGATGCAGCATATCAGAGAGAAAGAATGGATCAGTGCCGGGGATGATATGGGTTGGTTTAACGGATATTATGACAATCATGGAAATGCGGTTGAGTACAGTAAAAAGGATGAAGTCCGCATGATGCTGACAGGACAGGTGTTCGCAGTCATGAGCAAAACTGCGGGAGAGGAACAGGTAAAAGAAATCTGCAGGAGTGCAGACAAATTTCTGTTTGATCAGAAAGCCGGTGGATATCGTCTGAATACAGATTTTAAAGAGGAGAAATTTGATCTCGGAAGAATGTTTGGATTTGCCTATGGGGAAAAAGAAAATGGTGCAGTGTTTTCCCATATGACAGTCATGTATGCGAATGCACTGTATCAGAGAGGATTTATCCGGGAGGGACATAAAGTTCTGCAGACACTTTTAGAAGCCGCAATGAATTTTGAAAACAGTAAAATGTACCCGGGACTGCCGGAGTATTTTGATAATGAAGGCAGAGGACTTTATGCATATCTGACAGGTGCGGCGAGCTGGTATATGCTGACGATGATCACAGAGGTATTTGGCGTAAAAGGAGATCTTGGAGATCTGGTGATCGCACCATCTCTGCTGCCGGAACAGTTTGATGAAAAAGGCAGTGCTGGATTGAAGTTGGAATTTGCCAGGAAGAAATTTGAGATCATAATGCATAATCCGGAAAAGAAAGACTTAAGAATAGAGCAGATCAGACGGGCAGTGTGCGATGAGAAAGTCGTATTGGAACCGGAGCCGGAATATGGTGTACGGTTAAGGAAGAGTGTGATTGAAACACTTGACCAAAAAAAATGTCACAGAATTGATGTGTTTTTTCAAGAGTAACATGTAAAAATGACTGATAGGGTGAGAGAAGCAGCATACAGATTTTGTATGCTGCTTTTTTTAGAAAACATGCATTACCACATGGATTTATAATATTTATCCCGGTATTTTTTGGGCGTCAGTCCGGTATAGTTTTCAAAAATCTGAATGAAATGACTCTGTGAGGAGAAAGAAAGATAGTTTGCGATGTCGACGATCGGTTTGTCAGAATACCGCAGCAGATGAGTTGCCTTTTCAATCTTTTTTTCACGGATATAATCGCTGATGGATATGCCGAGGTTCTGTTTGAAAACGCGCGAGAGATAACTTTCAGACAGACCGGTATATTCAGCTAAAGTGGTTATGGTAATGCGTTCTTTGATGTGTGTATAGATGTAATCCACACATTGCATGACCGGTTTCGAGAGTATAGAACTTTTTTTCTGTAAAATCATTTTTCCGGTAAAATCTTTTACCATTTCATGATGCAGATCTGCCACCTGCCGGACGGTGGTACACGAATCCATCCTTAAAATATAAAAATCACTCAGGCGGTAAGCCTGCTCCGGCTCTAATCCGCCATCAATACAATAGCGCGTGATCATAGCGGTAGTGACAACAAAATGATATTTAATATTTGTAAGCGGATTACGGGAAAGGACACCGGTACCCTTTAAGTCGATGAAGGCATCTTCCTTACAGTTTCGTATCACAGAATCCATGTCACCGGTTTTGACAGCATTGTAAAAAGAATATTCAACAGTCGGGGAACGGTGCAGCATCTCGTATTCACTGTTGGCTAATTCTGTGTGATACCATTCTTTTGAAAGTTCCATAGCATTACTCCTGTTTTTTATTTTCGCATTATTATGTCATGAATCTGATATTTTTTCAAGTGATTTAATATAATGCAGAGCTGAAATCCGGTAATATATCACTTGTAAACAAGACAGGAACACAAAAGATAAAGTGTTCCAAAGGTGCTTATAAAAAGGGAGGAAAAGTAAATGAAACGAAGAATCGTAAGTATGATGCTTGTGGCAGCAATGGGGACAGCTTTATTGGCAGGCTGTGGAGGAAATACAGCAAACAGCAGCACAGCAGAGACATCCAATGACACAGCAAAAGAAGACACTGCGCCGGTAACAGAGACAGCAGGTACAGACGCAGAGACAGGTACTTCTGATGAGGGAAAAGTATTGAATATCTACTGCTGGAATGAGGAGTTCAAGAGTCGTCTGACAGATCATTATCCTGGATATACAGAGGTAGATGCAACCACAGGTACGATCGGTGATGTAACAGTAAAATGGAACATTACTCCGAGTGATGATATGGCATATCAGAATAACCTGGATGCAACCTTATTAAAGCAGTCTGATGCAGCAGATGATGATAAAATTGATATCTTCCTGGTAGAAGCTGATTATGCATTGAAATATGTTGATACCGACTACACAATGGCAGTGACAGACCTTGGTATTACCGATGAAGATCTTTCTAAACAGTATCAGTACACCAAAGATGTTGTTACTAATTCTGATGGTGTATTAAAAGGTCTTTCATGGCAGGGTTGTCCTGGCGTATTATTCTATAACAGAGATGCAGCAAAAGCAGTATTAGGTTCTGATGATCCGGCAGAGGTTCAGAATTATGTAAAAGACTGGGATACATTTAATGATACAGCAAAGAAGATGAAAGATGCCGGCTACACCATCACATCTTCCGTAAATGATACATACCGTGTATATTCCAACAACGTTTCTTCCAAATGGGTTGTTGATGGCAAAATCAATATTGATGACAACATTATGAAATGGGTGGATGATTCCAAAGAGCTTGTAGATGCAGGCGAGACAGGAACATATGATATGTGGAGTGATGACTGGAAGAAAGGCTTCTATCCGGAAGGAAATGTATTCTGCTACTTTGGACCTGCATGGTTAGTAAACTTCTCAATGGCAGCAGATACCGAAGGCAGTATCGGTTACAACGGCGGCTGGGGTGCAACCGAAGGACCACAGGGCTTTTTCTGGGGTGGTACATGGATCTGTGCAGCAACAGGAACGGATAACCAGAGTCTTGTAAAAGATATCTTGCTTCAGATGACAACCAATGATGATGTTATGAGAGAGATCATCGAGAAAGATGATGACTTTGTAAACAACCAGGATGTAATCGTTGAGATGGCAGACAGCTCTTACGCAAGTAAAATCTTAGGCGGACAGAATCCGCTTGGTATTTATAATGAGGGTGTATCCAAACTTGATTTAAGTAATCTTTCTTCATACGATCAGGGATGCAACGAAGAATTTCAGCATGCAATGAAGAACTATTTTGAAGGAAGTGCAACGAAAGAAGAGGCATTAGACTTGTTTTACAAATCAGTTTTAGAGAAATATCCGGAATTAACATATTAAGAAGATGAATGATCTAAAAATAACAATGGAAAGCACGCTCTGCGGATATTCTGTTGTTATGAATGAAAAGCTGCGCCTGCCGGAATGCAATAAGGAAGGCAGGTGCGGTTTATTCAGGTTAAAATGCCAAGCGCAGAGCTGACAGCATGTTTACACAGGATAAAGGTGAAGGATGCTGTGAGCTCTGTGGATGAAAATAATACACTCTGAAAAAGGAGGTCAGATTATCATGAAAAAAAGTAGTGGAAAGGTAGTAAGGTACAATAAATGGGGGTATATCTTTTTGATTCCATTTATTGTAGTATACGTTATTTTTCAGCTGATCCCATTAGTCAGCACTATTTACAACAGTTTCTTTGAAAACTATATGTCAGGACTGACACAGGTCGGACCAAAGTTTGTCGGACTTGCAAACTATCAAAAACTCTTTTCTGATGGAGATATCTGGGTTTATACAAAAAATACTATGGTATTATGGATCATGTGTTTCGTGCCGCAGATCATTTTATCACTGGTACTTGGCGCCTGGTTCTCCGATGTACGTCTTAAATTAAAAGGAACCCGTTTCTTTAAAACAGTTGTATATCTGCCGAATCTGATCATGGCATCTGCATTTTCCATGTTGTTCTTTACGTTGTTCTCTGATGGAGGACCCATCAACTCAATGCTGATGCAGATTGGATTGGTTGATACACCGTATAAATTTTTATCGAATGTAGGAAGTGCAAGAGGGCTGATCGCATTGATGAACTGTCTGATGTGGTTTGGTAATACGACGATCCTTCTGATGGCAGGCATGATGGGTATCGATACCTCTCTGTTTGAGGCAGCAGAGGTCGATGGGGCAACTTCTTCGCAGGTATTCTGGCAGATCACACTGCCGCTGTTACGCCCAATCCTTGTATATGTGGTTATCACATCTCTGATCGGTGGTTTACAGTTATTTGATGTGCCACAGATATTAACCAATGGAACCGGTGACCCGATGCGTTCTACCATGACACTGATCATGTTCTTAAATAAACATCTCTATAGTAAGAACTATGGTATGGCTGGTGCACTGTCAGTTGTTCTGTTTATCATTACAGGTATTTTAAGTCTGGTAGTATTTAAGATAACCGGCAATGATAAGAGGAAGGGGTGAAAAGTATGAATGAGAACCGTAATTTAAAAAAAGGTGTAGGAATTCATGCAAGAAGATTTATTGCATATGTTGTATTAGCGATTGTCTCTGTTTTGTGTTTATTCTGGTTTTATGTGCTGTTTATCAATGCGACCAGATCAAACGGTGAGTTGCAGTCAGGTTTTACATTGATTCCGAGCAGCCATCTTTGGGAAAACTGGAAAAACTTAAGGAATGGAACACTTCCGGTGTGGAACGGTATGATCAACAGTCTGATCGTTTCCTCCCTTAGTGCAGTACTCAGTGTATATTTTTCGACGATGACAGCTTATGCGATCCATGCATATGATTTCAAACTGAAAAAATATATTTATCCGTTTATCCTGATGATTATGATGATCCCGACACAGGTAACGGCACTTGGATTTATCAAACTTGTTTCCAGCATGAAATTAGAGGATTCCTTCATTCCTCTGATCGTACCGGCAATTGCCGCTCCGGTTACGTTTTTCTACATGAAACAGTACATGGAAAGTACATTGCCGTTGTCACTGATCGAAGCAGCGCGCATTGACGGATCAGGAGAATTTCATACATTTAATACTATCGTAATGCCGTTGATGAAACCTGCTATCGCAGTGCAGATGATCTTTACTTTTGTAAGCAGCTGGAATAATTATTTCACACCGGCGCTGGTTTTACATGAAGACAGGAAAAAGACACTTCCTATCCTGATCGCACAGTTACGTGGAGCTGACTGGCTCAAGTTTGACATGGGGCAGGTATATGTGATGATCGCATTTTCCATCTTCCCGGTTATCATTGTATATCTGATCTTATCTAAACACATTGTACAGGGTGTTGCACTTGGCAGTGTAAAGGGTTAACAGATTCTGGTTAAAAAATTCTGGTTAATCAGAAAAATTACTTTATTATATAAAAATGAGACTACTGTACAGGTGGTCTCATTTTTATTTTTTGCCCGCCGTATCAGTGCACAATGACTGTAAGAAAGGAAAAAAATTTGTTATAATTATAAATTATAAAAATACTTAATGATCAGGATATCAGGAAAGGAATAGTGCCTATGAAAATAGCAATCGTAACAGGGGCGTCAAGCGGGCTTGGCAGTGAGTTTGTCAGACAGATCAGGAAACAGGAAAAACTAGATGAAATATGGGTGGTCGCGCGTAGAAAAGACCGCCTGACGGCATTAGAAAAAGAACTTCAGACACATCTTAGGATCATTACCGGGGATCTGACAAAGGCGGAGACACTGCATGAAATAGAGGCGATGCTCTGGAAAGAAAAACCGAATGTACGTATTTTAGTCAATGCGGCGGGATACGGAAAGATCGGTTCCTGGCGGGATATCAAAAGAGTGGATGTGGATGGCATGATCGACTTAAACTGTAAGGCGGCAGTTGCCATGACACAGATCACACTGCCTTTTATGAAACGTGGTGCGCGTGTTTTGCAGATCTGTTCGACCGCGGCATTTCAGCCGTTTCCATATCTGAGTGTTTATGCGGCAACGAAAGCATTTTTATATCGTTACAGCAGGGCGCTGCGAGTGGAACTTTACGGTACGGGAATCCGTGTGACCGCTGTCTGTCCTTACTGGATAAAGGACACCGAGTTCATCGGGCGGGCAAAGAAGAGCAGTGACAGTTCTTATATTCACAGTTTTCCGCTTGCCTCCCGACAGAAAAATGTGGCGCGTCATGCACTGCTGGATGCAAAACTTGGGCTGGCAGTATCCACACCGGGTATCGTATGTACCTTGCACCGTGCAGCGGCAAAGATTGTTCCAGCGGATCTGATGATGGGGGCGTGGGCTTTGATACGGAGAATATAAAGTTACTGTTTACAGGCAGGCATTTTCTGAACTGAAAATGCCGTATGATACAGTGGTGGTAGCAGATTTTGCCGATTTGGAATGCGAAGCATCGGCAAAATCCGTTACTGGAACGAAGTACGAGTGGACAGTAACAATATAAAACGTAAAGAATGAAAATTATATTCTAATTTCTTGACAAATCCACATACCAGTACTATCATAAACATATGAACAGATAAGAATATGTTCAAATGATAATGTGAAAGACTGGAGGTGTAAGATTTGGCAATAGACGATGTACCGTGCTGTGAGGCATATGAAGTTCATGAAGATAAGATCAGAGCGGCAAATGAACAGATGCCTGACGAAGATGAATTATATGATCTCGCCGAACTGTTCAAAGTGTTTGGAGATTCCACAAGAATCCGGATTCTGTTCGTACTGTTTCAGTCGGAGATGTGTGTATGCGATCTGGCACAGTCACTGAATATGAACCAGTCGGCGATTTCACATCAGCTTAAGATTTTAAAACAGGCGAAGCTTGTGACCGGACGGCGCGAAGGAAAGTCCGTGATTTATTCACTGGCAGATGAGCATGTAAGAACGATCATCGATCAGGGAAGAGAACATATCGAAGAGTAAGTAAAAACAAAATTTATATCAAAAAGAAAATGGAGGATTCAATTATGAAAAAGAAATTCAAACTTGAGGATCTTGACTGTGCAAACTGCGCAGCAAAAATGGAAGAGGCTATCAAAAAAATCGAGGGTGTCAACGATGCAAATGTCAGCTTTATGACACAGAAAATGATGGTAGATGCAGTGGATGACAAATTCGATGACATCATGAAAGAAGTCGTAAAAATCTGTGCAAAGGTTGAGCCGGACTGCAAGATTTTAATGTAAAAAAATCAGGTAAAACAAAAACATAGTTGTATGTGACAGTCAGTCTCATACAGGGAAAGCCCGGTTATGCCAAAGGAGTGCTGCACGTGATCATATATCTGCACGAAATAAAAATGCTGCAGGAAAAAAGAGATCAGGCAGTACAGGGTTGAAAACAGATGCATACCGGGCTTACAAAAAAGAAAACATATGAATACATGAACATATGAAATAAATGAAGAAAAGAGGAATCAATATGACATCAAAACAGAAAAAAATGCTGTACCGTATTATCACTGCATTTGTGCTGTTTGTAGTGTTAATGGTTTTAGAGCATACTGGAGTGTTAGAGCAGTTACCGAGCCAGTGGCTTGTATTCCTGATCTATCTGATCCCGTATCTGGTGATCGGTTATGACATTGTCTATAAGGCAGTCAGAAACATCAGTCACGGACAGGTGTTTGATGAAAACTTTCTGATGATGGTCGCAACTTTTGGCGCGTTTGGCGTGAAAGAATATTCCGAGGCAGTTGCCGTTATGCTGTTTTATCAGGTTGGAGAGCTGTTCCAGAATTATGCGGTCGGCAAATCCAGACAGTCCATTTCCGATATGATGAATATCTGTCCGGAATACGCCAACATTGAGGAAGATGGTGTGCTGACGCAGGTTGATCCGGATGATGTGGAAGTTGGAACGATCATCGTTGTAAAACCGGGCGAGCGCATTCCGCTTGATGGAATCGTGACGGAGGGAACCTCCATGATCGACACCGCAGCGCTGACCGGTGAATCTGTACCGCGCAGGGCAACAGTCGGAGATGAGATCATCAGCGGATGTGTCAACGGTAGCAGTACGATCAAAGTAAAAGTAACAAAAGCATTTGAGGATTCTACGGTAGCCCGTATCTTAGAACTGGTAGAAAATGCAAGCAGTAAGAAAGCCAAAGTAGAAAACTTTATCACAAGATTTGCAAAATATTATACACCGGTTGTCACCATCGGTGCAGTGATCTTAGCTATTTTACCTCCGTTGATCTTAGGCGGTGGCTGGGCAGACTGGATCCAGAGAGCATGTATCTTTTTGGTTATTTCCTGCCCGTGTGCACTTGTCATTTCTGTTCCGCTTGGTTTCTTCGGTGGAATCGGTGCTTCCTCTAAGATCGGTATTCTGGTCAAAGGAAGCAACTATTTAGAGGCAGTTGCCGAGATGACAACGATCGTGTTTGACAAGACCGGTACACTGACCAAGGGTGAATTTAAGGTTTCGGAAGTACAGCCTTCCGCGGACAAAAACAACACAATCGGAAAAGAAGAATTGTTGGAGATCGCAGCGTACGGCGAGGGTTATTCCAACCATCCGATCGCGAACTCTATCCGCGAAGCATATGGAAAAACACTTTCCATGGAGCGCGTCACAGATACGGAGGAGATCGCAGGACACGGAATCCATACATTTATTGATGGCAGGGAAGTATACCTTGGCAATGCAAAACTGATGGACGCGCAGAATATCGCTTACACGGAAAACAAGACTGCCGGAACGGTTGTCTATGTGGCATGCAACAACGTGTTTACCGGAAGTATCGTGATCTCCGATACTGTCAAAGAGGGCAGCAAAGATGCGATCCGCGATATGAAACAGGTCGGTGTGAAAAAGACAGTTATGCTGACCGGAGACAGACAGGCGGCTGCAGATGCCGTTGCCGCAGAACTTGGCATTGATGAAGTGCATGCAGAACTGCTCCCGGCAGACAAAGTCGGTCAGGTGGAGAAACTGTTGGGTGCACAGAATGAAAAAGAGAGACTGGCATTCGTTGGTGATGGTATCAACGATGCACCGGTACTCACAAGAGCAGATATCGGAATCGCCATGGGAAGCATGGGTTCGGATGCTGCGATCGAGGCAGCGGACATCGTACTGATGGATGATGATATCCGAAAAATTGCATCACTGGTCAAAATCGCAAGAAAGACACTTGGCATCGTAAAACAGAATATTGTATTTGCACTTGCAGTCAAAGCTCTGGTATTATTATTAGGTGCCCTTGGTATGGCAAATATGTGGGAAGCAGTATTCGCGGATGTCGGAGTTTCTGTAATCGCGATCTTAAACTCCATGCGCACGCTCAATACGAAATAGAAAAAAGTTCATAAATATATGAAAAAACAGGCAAATGATAAATTTTATCATTTGCCCGTTTTTTTATTGAAAATTGGAAAAATCAGGTATATAATCGTGAAAATGTCATAGAGAGGGCAGTTGATTTTGTAGAAAATAGTCAGATTCTGACCAAAAATGACAGCTAATACAAATAATTAAATCCACAGGAGGTACATAAGATGTTAGATTGTTTGAAAGCGATTAACTGGAAGAAAACAGGTGTTTTTGCAGCAGGAGTATTATTTGGAACCGCAGGTATCAAAGTTCTCTCAAGCAAGGATGCAAAGAAAGTTTACACAAACTGTACAGCAGCAGTTCTCCGCGCAAAAGAGTGCGTGATGAACACAGTTACAACTGTTCAGGAAAATGCTGGTGACATTTACGAGGAAGCTAAGAACATTAACGAGGAGCGCGCTGCAGCAGCAGAGGCGGCAGCATTCGCAGATGAGGCAGCGGAAGCAGAGGACAGCACAGCAGAGAACGAAGCAGCAGAAGAAGCATAAAACAATAGATTACACGCTTCGCGGTCTTGATATCGCCATGATAAAGAATGTGGCGATATCAAGACCGCGACAGGAAGCACCGGGAAAAATACCCTGGTGCTTTCCTTTACTATTGATTGGAGTGAGAAAAATGAAGTTTGTCATCAAACATGAGATCAAAGGGCGTATGCGTATCCATGTGTCTCAGTACCGGATGAGCTATGAGCAGGCAGATACGCTCCTTTATTTTTTACATAGCAATAAATATGTGACATTTGCGAAAGTATATGAGCGCACCGGGGACGCTGTGATCTCCTATGTCGGAGACCGTACAGAGATGATCCGCACATTACAGCAGTTTTCCTATGAAAAAGTGGATGTTCCGGCAGGAGTGGTCGAAAATTCCGGTCGTGAATTAAATGCAAAATATCAGGAAAAACTGATCGGAAAGATCGTCTGTCGTTATGCGGGCAGGATGTTTTTACCGTACCCATTCCGGGCATGTGTCACGACCGTCAAATCCGTGAAATATCTCTGGAAAGGTTTACAGTGCTTATGGCAGCGGAAGATTGAAGTGCCGGTACTGGATGCAACTGCGATCGGGGTATCCATTTTCAGAAATGATATCGAGACAGCCGGTTCTGTCATGTTCTTACTTGGCATCGGCGAACTCTTAGAGGAGTGGACACACAAAAAATCTGTAGATGATCTGGCGCGCACGATGTCCTTAAATGTGGGAAAAGTGTGGTTAAAACGCGAGAATCAGGAAGTGCTTGTACCAGCTTCTGAGATCCGTCCGGGAGATGAGGTCGTTGTACATATGGGCAATGTCATCCCGTTTGACGGCATAGTCAGCGACGGTGAGGCAATGGTCAACCAGGCATCCTTAACCGGAGAATCTGTTCCTGTCAGAAGAATTGTGGAAAATTCTGTTTATGCCGGCACCGTGGTAGAAGAGGGAGAGCTTACCGTTCTTGTCAAAGAAGTCGGCGGTTCAAGCCGCTTTGAGAAGATCGTTACCATGATTGAGGAGTCCGAGAAATTAAAATCGGCACTGGAAGGAAAAGCAGAGCATTTAGCAGACAAATTAGTACCGTATTCATTAGGCGGTACAGCATTGACTTATCTGCTGACCAGAAATGTAAATAAAGCGATATCCGTACTGATGGTCGATTTTTCCTGTGCATTAAAACTTGCAATGCCGATCTCGGTACTTTCCGCAATCCGTGAGGCGAGTCTTTACCATGTGACCGTCAAGGGTGGAAAATACTTAGAGGCTGTTGCAGATGCAGACACGATCGTGTTTGATAAGACGGGAACACTCACAAAAGCGAAACCGACTGTTGTGGATGTTGTATCATTTAACGGTGCAGAACCGGATGAGTTACTGCGTATTGCAGCATGTTTAGAGGAGCATTTTCCGCATTCCATGGCAAAAGCAGTCGTGGATGCTGCACAGCAGAAAAATCTTGCACACGAGGAAATGCATACCAAAGTGGAATATATCGTAGCACATGGTATTTCCACGACGATCGATGGAAAACGTGCAGTCATCGGAAGCAGCCACTTCGTGTTTGAAGATGAAAACTGTACGATCCCGGAAGGAAAACAGGAACTGTTTGATTCCCTCCCGAAAGAATATTCACACCTGTATCTTGCAATCGAAGGAAAGTTAGCAGGCGTAATCTGTATCGAAGATCCTCTTCGTGAGGAAGCAGAGGCAGTCGTCAATTCATTAAAGCGTGCCGGAATCACGAAAGTTGTTATGATGACGGGCGACAGTGAGCGTACCGCAGCAGCAATCGCAAAGCGTGTTGGCGTGGATGAGTATTACTCGGAAGTATTGCCGGAGGATAAAGCCGGATTTATTGAGAAAGAAAAGGCGGCCGGAAGAAAAGTTATCATGATCGGTGACGGAATCAATGATTCACCGGCACTTTCTGCAGCGAATGTCGGTATTGCGATCAGTGATGGTGCTGAGATCGCAAGAGAGATCGCTGATATTACAGTTGGTTCGGATGATCTTTATCAGATCGTAACATTAAAGCTGTTATCGGACAGCCTGATGAAACGGATCCGCGGCAATTACCGCTTTATCGTAAGTTTCAATTTGGGATTAATATTATGTGGTGTTGCAGGAATTTTACAGCCGACCACATCGGCGTTACTGCATAATACATCAACACTTTTGATCAGTTTAAAGAGTATGCAGAATCTGTTGGATTAGAAAACAGAACAGACAGGCAGGAGAGCGCTCCGGTGTTACTTGGATGTAATACCGGAGCGTTTTTATTGTATAGAGGCTTATTGTACGGATGAAAACATTGTATGAGAAAGCAGCACAAATGGAAATAAAAATAGTTGAAAACAGGTTTACAAGGCATGAAAAAAAGAATAAAATAAACCGGATAAAAAGAAAACGGGAAAAATGAGTTTGATATTTCAGGATCTAAATGGAGGCTTACAATGGAAAAGCAAAATGATCATAAAAAAATCTCAAAGAAAATATGGGTGCTGTCTGCGGGAATGATTGTAATCCTGGCAATCGTACTGTTTGCAGGGGTAAAGAATGGTTTCTTTTTAAGAAAAGGCGATAAGATTTTATATGCAGCGTATCATACGATCAAGGATCAGCCGGAAACCGCAGATGTTTCAGAGAATGAGGATTATACTGTTTCGGTAGACGGACAATGGAAAAAACAGAAAATCCAGGCAGAATATGCATCCGCTTCCGATCAGAAACAGTTAAAGGGAACGATAGATTTAGATAAGCTGCCGGATCTGGAATTTGTAATGACACTGGATGAAAAAGAGCTGAAAACACAGCTTCCGTCACTGAGCTCGAAAGTATTTACATACGATTATAAGAATGGTGGAAAAAGTGGATATCTTGCGAAAAAGATCGGTTCGGAAAAGCTGGAACGTTTCGATGCCATTTTGGAAGAACTATATGGTGGAAATGAGCAGAAAACGATCGGAACAGATATATTAAAAGAGGCATGGAAAGAATTTAACAAACTGAAAATAAAGAAAACAGAAAAAAAAGAATTTAAAATTGATGGTCAGAAAAGAAACTGTGCGGGATATCAGTTTACAATCAGCAAGGATAATGCCCAAAATGTATTAGATGCAGCGGAGAAGGCTGTGAAGAAAAAGTACGGGGACGGGACAAAAATATCTGCGGATCCGGTGGGAAAAGTTTTTATGGTATTTTATGATAAAATATCTGCGGCCGGGGAGATGGAATGCAGTGTATATTTGTATCAGAATAAGCTGGCATCTGTTTCTGTCAATTATGAGGATGATGAAAATGCACAGAATATAGATGTTCTGTTCCTGGGAGGTGATTTCCGGACACAGAATATGAAAATCGCATTTTTGACGGGGGAGAAAACGACAACGATTCAGACAAATATTAGCGGAAACCTTGCAGCAAAGGACGGAACAATTACGTTTGAATCGGATGATACGGACAGTCTGAGTGGCAGGATCTCTGTGCAAAAAGGCTGCCAGATATCTGAACTGACGGGAGAGGAATGTAATCTTATGAAGCTAAACGGCTTTGAGCTGTTAGAATTATTTGGAGAGTTTGCCGGTTTTGGGTTTTAAATCTTTATTCCGGATTCTTTGAGAAAATTCATGATCTCCCGTTCATAGGAATCAAAATCAGCCATTGCGTTGACAGCGTGCTGGGAGCCTGTAATGATCAGTTTTTTCTTTCTGGATGCACAGGCATCATAAAGTTCGTCGCACATTTTTGGTGGAACGATGGAATCATGATCCCCATGGATAAAGAGAATGGGCAGTTTTGTCTGTTTTACGGCAGATAATGCGGTTGATTCACTGAGATTGAAGTGCCCGAAAATGCGTGCGCCAAAGTGCAGCAGGGCATAACAGAAAGAAACCGGCAGATGAAAAGACCGTATGGTTTCTTTGATAATTTCGGCAGGGGCAGTGTATCCGCAGTCGCAGATCAGGGCTTTCACAGAAGACGGCAGGGAGAGAACAGATGCCATCATGACAGAAGCAGAACCCATAGATACACCGGATAAGATCAGGGATTTTTCCAGAAAGCGTTTTGCAGCGTAATCTGCCCAGCATTTTACATCCTTGCATTCCCGGATACCAAAGGTAATGATCTGGTCGGCACTTTTCCCGTGGCTGCGCTCATCGACTACAAGAAGGTTGATATGATTTTTCCTGCAGAAGCGAAAAGATCCCAGACCATCCCAGAGAAAAGTTCCATGATATCCATGAAAAAAGAGCATAAGCGGTGCATCCGGACGAAACAGATAAAGTCTGCCGCACAGAGACAGACCATCCTGTGACCGGATAGAAACTTCTTCATAGGGAGTCTGCTCCATTTCATGGAGAAGATGGAGCATAGCATTTTTATAAGGGGCATAGAGCATGTCATCCGGTATCTGGTACGGGTCGACATGCTTTTTTTGCGGATAATAAAAGACACCGCGATATAGCAGATAGGAAGTGAAAAACAAAAGAAATACCAAAACTAAACATGCTGTAAGAATATAGATCATGATCTGCCCTCCTTGCTCTTTGCCTTGTCTGAATACATGGCGGCATCTGCTTTTTTTACAAGTGAACGGATATCGGCTCCACATCCTTCTGCCGAACCGACTGCAGCAAGGATACGGAGACCGGTAGTGCCAGTGCCGGAAGAGAGTTCCGTTTTTACCTGTTGTACGATCCGGTTTATTTCACCAGGTGCCGGATCATCAAGGATCAGCAGAAATTCATCACCGCCGACACGGTAAGTACGGCATCTTTCATTGGAAACGGCAAGTAATTTCTCTGACATGGTCTGGATCAGGGAATCGCCAACAGCATGTCCAAAGTTATCATTGATCATTTTTAAATTGTTCAGATCCCAGAATGCAACGGCAATACATCCGACGGATGGATAATAATTTACAGCCATATCTTCGTATTATAAAGCTTTGTGCGGGCATCCATATCCTTGCGATAGGTAAGCTCTGCAATCCTGAGGGCATCATTGTGACTGCTGATGATAGTATACTGAAGCATGATCGTAAAAATAAGCAGGATCAGTGTACGCGGCAAAACTTCAAAGACGGCAATGATAAACATAGGATTTTCATTAAAAGGAATCTGCAGAAAAGAACCGGTCATAGTCTGCAGGTACCAGTTTCTTGTATGGGTGCTCTCTAAGAGCAGATTCAGGTCACACAGTCCGTAATAAAATCCCACATAGGAACTGATAAACATGGTAATCGTGTTAAAAATAAAGGAAAACCAGAGCGCCTGACGTTTCCGGTACTGGATCGCAAATAACAGTGGCATAACGAAAATCAAAACTGCATGATAGGTAAGCAGTGCGGTAATGATCGAGCAGATGATACTGATCAATGCCAGAAATAAATATTTGATCCATGGACTTGAGAGATCGGCCTTTTTATAGATAATGACAGGAGGAATGAGTAAGAGTACCGTAAATCCCAGTGAAAGACTGATTAAAAATTTACTGATCAGAAAGAAATTGATCATGGTTAAAACCCAGACAAGCAGCAGTGTCAGGAAAAACCAGCAAAACCCCATTAAAGTCCGTTTATTTGATTTGATCTCCTGATTGTGCAATTCTGTATCGTAAAGTTTGGAAAATGTATTCATAAAAATCTCCGGTTTTGTACAGGCAGTACCTTCTTAGTCCTTTGTAAAATGTATGATCGTCAGGCAGACGAACAGCTTAATTATAGCATGAAAGGCGCTTTTTCTCAATAAGAGGTGAAAAACTTACTGTGTTTCTCAATAAAAACATGCGAAGTACTTGAATTTCCATACAGATAATATATAATGTCTAAGATGGTTAAAAAGTTAACAAAGATAAGATGAGCGAGGTAAAACACGATGTATGCAGATGAAAATGTGATTAAAATCAAACACGATGTACTCTACACAGTCGCAAAGCTTGCATTTGAAGGCAGACTTGAAGAAGAGAGAGACCACATCGCAACAGAACTCATTCCAGGTCCGACACCGCAGTTTCGCTGTTGTATTTATAAAGAGAGGGAGATCATCCGTCAGAGAGTCCGTTTAGCAGAGGGCAAGGCACCGGGTGCAGAGGATGATGGAAATGTGATCCAGGTTATCAGTTCCGCATGTGAGGATTGCCCGATTTCCAGTTATACAGTAACAGAAAACTGTCAGAATTGTCTTGGAAAAGCATGTGTCAATGCATGTAAATTTGGCGCAATTGAGCCGGGAAGAGACCGCTCCCATATTGATCCTTCCAAATGTAAAGAGTGTGGAAGATGTGCACAGGCATGTCCTTACAATGCAATCGCACATTTAAAGAGACCATGTAAATTCAGCTGTCCGGTTAATGCGATTACATACAATGAGTATGGCATTTCCGTGATCGACAAAGAAAAATGTATCCGCTGCGGTAAATGTATCCACAGCTGTCCGTTTGGAGCAATCGCATCCAAAACATTTATTGTACCGGTTATCGAGGCTTTAAAGGCAGGTAAGCATATATATGCAATGGCAGCTCCGGCAACAGAAGGTCAGTTTGGTGTTGATATCACCATGGCAAGCTGGAAAAAAGCCATGAAAGAGATGGGATTTACAGATTTCTATGATGTAGGTCTTGGCGGAGATATGACGGCAGCTTATGAGGCAGAAGAGTGGGCTGAGGCATATAAAGAGGGAAATAAGAAAGTTACTTCCTGCTGTCCGGCATTCGTAAATATGGTACGTTTACATTATCCGGAATTAGCAGAGTGCGTGTCCACAACAGTATCTCCGATGTGTGCAGTTTCACGTCTGATCAAGGCAAAAGATCCGGAAGCAATTACCGTATTTATCGGACCTTGTGTTGCGAAAAAGTCCGAGGTCGCAGATCAGAAGATCGAGGGAAATGCTGACTATGTATTGACCTACAGCGAGATCCGTGCAATGATGAAAGCAAAAGGTGTTGAGTTACAGCCATGTGCAAACGATGACCAGACAGCTTCTACATTTGGTAAACGTTTTGCAAACTCCGGCGGTGTAACAGCTGCAGTACTTGAGAGTTTAAAAGAGTCTAACGATGAGATCGCAGCAACCGTATGCAAGGCAAACGGTGCGGCAGAGTGTAAGAAAGCATTACTTCTGTTAAAAGCAGCAAGACTGCCGGAAGACTTCATCGAAGGTATGGCATGTGAAGGCGGCTGTGTCGGTGGTCCAAGTGCATTCAATGATCAGGTTTCTTCCAAGAAGAATCGTGATACACTGATCGGACAGGCAGACGACCGTACGATCCATGACAACTTAAAGAATTATGACATGGAAAGCTTCTCCATGCACCGCGAGTAAAACGAGCGGAGCATTGCATCGCGAGTAGAATCATGTGCATATTTATGCCGCGTGACCTGTAATAGGGTTGCGCGGCATTTTTGTGTCTGAACAGCAGCCGTCCATTTCAGGTTTCGTGTTTCAGACAGGAAAAGACTTTGCTTAAGGAATGAATTCTGTTAGAATAAAAAACAACACAGCAGAAAGGGAAAAGATAATCGACAATGAAAAAAGCAGTATTTTTTGATATAGATGGTACTTTATGGGATTTTAACATGAATATTCCGGAAAGTACAAAAAAAGCATTAAAAGAGCTCAGAAAAAATGGTTATTATGCATTTCTATGCAGTGGAAGAAGCCGGTCAAATATTAAAAGTCCCAAATTACTTGCACTTGGATTTGACGGAATCGTGGCAGCGTGCGGCACACATATCGAGTTTGAGGGGGAAAAGCTGTTTGAACTGCTGCTGACGAAAGAACAGATCGGGCATATCCTTGCAGTGCTGCGGAAACATCAGATCCCGATGGTCTTAGAGGGACCGAACTATATTTATGTGGATGAAAAAGATTTTGTCGACGATCCATATGTCATTTATCTGAGAAATGAGCTTGGGGAAAACTTAAAAAGTATTACCGGAACTGCACAATATGAGGTAAATAAGCTGAGTGCGGAACTTGGAAATGCAGATGTAGAACTTGTCAGAAAAGAACTGGGAACGGAGTTTGATATGATCGTCCATGAGCCGGATGGAATATTAGAGATCGGGCAGGCGGGGCATTCAAAGGCAAGCGGCATTGAGCGCCTCTGTGCGTCTCTTGGAATCGCAAAGGAAGATACCTATGCATTCGGGGATAGCGCTAATGATGTGGAAATGCTTGAATTTGTGGCACATGGGATTGCCATGGGAAATGGTACGGATGTGGCAAAGAATGCGGCAGAATTTGTTACCACAGATATCCATAAAGATGGGATCTGGAACGGACTGAAACATTATGGGCTGATTTAAATAAAAGACAGGGGGAAAACAATGGCAAATATCATGGATTATATGGACTGGCGTGGTGATTTATCGTTTGAGGCAGATGAATTTAATGAAGTTGATAATCTGATTTTAGCGCAGCTTGCATATGTTGATTTTGAGGGGATCGTTACTGCAGAGGAAAATGCGCCGGCAGTACCGCTTAAGGAGGCATCCGGACAATTTTGGGAAAAGAATGATAAAGACGAAATCTTAGCGCGGGTATCCATGACGAAATCGGCTCCGTTTGTTATGGAGAAAATGGCAGAAACAAAACGTTTTTCGAATGTAAAACTACGCTGCTATGTCAACGAGATCCGGGATGAGGAACAGTTTCAGTTTTCGGCGGTCTGTGTGGAACTGCCGGATGACAGCCTGTATGTGGCATTTCGTGGAACGGACAACACGATCACGGGCTGGCGGGAAGATTTTAATATGGGTTATCTGTCAGAAACGCCGGGACAGCTCCGGGCAGTGGAATATTTGAACCGTGCAGTGACAGACAAAAAGCAGAGGGTGCGTGTCGGCGGCCATTCAAAGGGTGGAAATTTTGCCGTGTATGCCTCCGTAAAATGTGATCCGCAGATCCAGAACCAGATTTTAAATGTGTACAGCAATGATGGTCCGGGATTCCGGAGCGATATGGTGGAAAGCACAGAGTACCAGCGCATGCTGCCAAAGCTGCACACGATCCTGCCGGAATCTTCCATTGTCGGAATGCTCTTAGAGCATCAGGAGTCGTTTAAAGTTGTCAAGAGCTCAAACAGCGGGATCCAGCAGCACGATGCCATGTCATGGGAGGTACTCGGAAGATCTTTTGTACATGTAGATCAGGTTGCGGCGCAGAGCCTGTTGCTGGATGAAACGATGAAATCATGGATTTACCAGTTAGACGGGGAAGAGAGAGCACAGATCGTAGAGACAGCATTTGATATGATCGAAAAAGTCGGGATCCGCACGGTAGATGATTTTTACCACAGTAAATGGAAGAAAATACAGGAACTGATGAAGGAAACCAGTAAACTTTCACCGGAGCGGCAGAAACTGTTTTCAAGAGCCTTAAAACTGCTTTGGACGGAAGGAAATAAAGCAATGAAGGAGACGGTAAAACAGACCGTAAAACGCACGGTAAAACAGTCTCCGTTGAAAAAATAAAAAAAGTATAAAATCACAGAAAATGAGTGAACTTATAAAAAAACGAGAAAAAGAGAGAAAAAATAAGAAAATATTGGAATAAATAATTATAAATAGAAATATATTTGGTTGCAGATTCAAATATAAAAATCTATTATATGAACCATAAGTTAGCACTCAAAAGAAATGAGTGCTAATAACTACTCAAAAGAAATAAAACAGATGATCATAAGCAGGAGGTAAGCAACATGAAATTAGTTCCATTAAGCGACAGAGTCGTATTAAAACAGTGTGAGGCAGAGGAAACCACAAAATCAGGTATCATCCTTACAAGCAGTGCACAGGAAAAACCACAGGAGGCAGAGGTTATAGCAGTTGGTCCTGGCGGAATGGTTGATGGAAAAGAAGTTACCATGCAGGTAAAAGCAGGTCAGAAGGTAATTTATTCGAAATACGCAGGAACAGAAGTAAAATTAGACGGAGAAGAATACATCATTGTAAAACAGAATGATATTCTCGCAGTTGTAGAGTAAAACATATTTTTATCATTAATAAATTCAGAAAGAGGTAGACAGATATGGCAAAGGAAATTAAATATGGCACAGAAGCAAGAGCAGCATTAGGTGCAGGTGTAGATAAACTGGCAAATACCGTAAGAGTAACATTAGGACCGAAAGGAAGAAACGTAGTACTTGACAAATCCTACGGTGCTCCACTGATCACAAACGATGGTGTTACGATCGCAAAAGAGATCGAGTTAGAAGATGCATTCGAGAACATGGGTGCACAGCTTGTAAAAGAAGTTGCAACAAAGACAAACGATGTTGCAGGTGATGGTACCACAACAGCAACTGTTTTAGCACAGGCAATGGTACAGGAAGGTATGAAGAACCTTGAAGCAGGTGCAAACCCGATCATCCTTCGCCGTGGTATGAAGAAAGCAACAAATAAAGCTGTAGAAGCAATCCTTGCAATGTCTTCCAAAGTAAACGGAAAAGACCAGATCGCAAAAGTAGCTGCAATCTCTGCAGGAGATGAGAACGTAGGTAACATGGTAGCCGACGCGATGGAAAAAGTTTCCAACGATGGTGTTATCACGATAGAGGAATCTAAGACAATGCAGACAGAGCTTGACTTAGTAGAAGGTATGCAGTTTGATCGTGGTTATGTATCTGCTTACATGTGCACAGATATGGACAAAATGGAAGCAGTATTAGATGATCCTTACATCTTAATTACAGATAAGAAGATCAGCAACATTCAGGAGATTCTTCCTCTGTTAGAGCAGATCGTACAGAGCGGCGCAAGATTACTCATCATCGCTGAGGACATCGAGGGTGAGGCACTTACCACATTGATTGTCAACAAATTGCGTGGTACATTCAACGTAGTAGCTGTCAAAGCACCTGGTTATGGCGACAGAAGAAAAGCAATGCTTGAAGATATCGCAATCTTAACAGGTGGTCAGGTAATCAGCTCTGATCTTGGTCTGGAATTAAAAGACACAACGATGGATCAGTTAGGCCGTGCAAAATCTGTCAAAGTTCAGAAAGAGAACACAGTAATCGTTGACGGTGCCGGTGACAAAGATGCAATCGCAAGCAGAGTAAACCAGATCCGTGGACAGATCGAGGAGACAACATCTGAGTTCGATAAAGAGAAATTACAGGAGAGACTTGCTAAATTAGCAGGCGGTGTCGCAGTCATCCGTGTCGGTGCAGCAACTGAGACAGAGATGAAAGAAGCAAAACTTCGTATGGAAGATGCTTTAAATGCAACAAGAGCAGCAGTAGAAGAAGGTATCATCGCAGGCGGCGGTTCTGCATATATCCATGCAACCAAAGCTGTTGCAGAGTTAGCTGACACCTTAGAGGGTGATGAGAAGACCGGTGCAAAGGTTATCTTAAAAGCTCTCGAAGCTCCGTTATACTACATTTCTGCAAACGCAGGTCTTGAGGGTGCTGTTATCATCAACAAAGTAAAAGAGTCTAAAGACGGTATCGGATTCAATGCAGCAACCGAAGAGTATGTAGATATGGTTGAGAACGGTATTCTTGACCCGGTTAAAGTTACAAGAACAGCATTACAGAACGCAACTTCTGTTGCATCTACACTGCTTACAACAGAGTCTGTTGTTGCAAACATCAAAGAAGATGTTCCGGCAGTTCCAGCAGGCAACCCGGGCATGGGAATGATGTAATTACAGGGAAAAAAAGAATCAATGGTATGGATTCGACAGGAATCTATGGTCATGAAAAAACGGCAGATCGTACGGTCTGTCGTTTTTTATGTCCCAAAATAATAAAATGCACGCTCCGCGAACATTCTATTATCATGAATAAAAGGAAGCTTTGGGGTTGTCCCAAAACTTCCCTGCTAATACTTAATGAATACTTAACGGAGCAGACATGCAAGCAGTCTGTCGTTGTCCTCCGGATTCATGATGCAAAGCCGGATGTACTTGTTGTCTAAAAATGGAAAGGTGGAGCAGTCGCGGATCATCATTTTCTCGCGAATTGCGCGGTCAAAGAGATCCTGTGAAGTGAGATCATCTTTTAAAATGCGTACCAGCATGAAATTGCCGCTCGGTTCATACACTTTAAAATCAGGACTTTTCTGGAATGTCCGGTAGATCCTTGCTCGCTCGGAAGAAATCAGATCTTTGGTGGCTTTGATATATGCAGTGTCACGGAACATCGTCTCTCCGGCAACGACAGCAAGGGAGTTGATCGTCCACGGATTTTTCCTGGTATTGATTGATTTGATCAGGTCACGGTTGCCTGTGATCGCATAGCCGAGACGAAGACCCGGTGCTGCAAAAAACTTTGAGGTGCCGCGCAGGATAACGATGTTGTTATAATAGTTTGTCAGCGGCACGGCTGAGATTTCAGCCATATTATCAGCAAATTCCACATAAGTTTCATCCACCATAACGTAAATGTCATGTTCCTTGCAGGCATCTAAGATATGGCGCATTTCCGTTCTGGTGATGCAGGATGAAGTAGGGTTGTTCGGGTTGCAGATGACGATCAGGTCAATACTTTCATTTAAATGGGAGATAAAATCGTCGACATCTAAGCGGAAGTTGTCCTTTTCACGGAGCGGATAGTAGAGTGTTGTGCCTCCGCCGAGTGAAATCTCTCTCTCATATTCGGAATAAGTAGGTCCGATGACCATCGCTTTTTTCGGGTGCTCGATCTGTATAAAAAGAGAGATCAGTTCCGTGGAACCATTTCCTACGATGACGTTTTCGTATTCGGTGCCGCAGTATTCTGCAATGCATTTGCGCAGGGAGGTATATTCCCTGTCAGGGTATGTCGTGATCACATCGATCTGCTCGGAGAGAGCGGTCCGAAGAAGCGGTGATACGCCAAGCGGATTGACATTTGCGGAAAAACTGACGATCTCTTCTTTTTTGATGCCGTAAATCTGTTCTATTTTTTCTAAATCACTTCCGTGAAAATGGTCTTTGTGTTTTATCATTGCGAACTCCTCCAAATTGGTTTATAATCTATTATAATGATTGTCATTGAAAAAGCAAGCAATTAAGAGAGAAAAAGCAGGTGTCGATTTGCGAAGACGGATACAACAACTGGCAAGGGGAAAATTCGAACACTTAAAGCCGTCTCTTTCAATTTCTGTGGATAAGATTGACATCACAGCAATGGAAGGTAATGATATTTCGGGGGATTTCGTGATCACAAGCACAAATCATGTGCCGATGCGTGGAATCGTATATTCTTCCAATCCGAGGATGGAATGTCTGACACCGCAGTTTGAAGGGGAAGAAATAAGGATTCGTTACCAATTTCATAGTTATGGTCTGATCGAAGGTGATATTCAAAAAGGAGAGTTCTGTATCGTAGTAGAACAGGGTGAATATAACCTTTCTTTTGTTGTGTCTGTTTCAAAACTGTATGCAGAATCCTCGGTTGGCAAAGTGAAAAATTTATCCGATTTTGCCAGATTATCAGAAAACGACTTTGACGAGGCATTTCATCTATTTTATTCGGGCAAGTTTAAAAACATATTTCATCCGGATGAAAAAAGGGAGATGCTTTTATATGAGGGTTTGTCGAAAGGAACACCATCCGGACAGAAAGTGGAGGAGTTTTTGATCGGAATCCACAAAAAGAAGCGGACTGTGGTTTCATTGGAAGAAAGCAGTGCCATATTTTACCAGGTGCATGAAAACAGACTTGAAACTTTTCAGGTGAACAGAAACCAGCATGGATATCTTGAAATCAGAGTCCATTCGGATGCAGAATTTCTGGTTTTAAAGAAACCACGGGTCACCGATGAGATGTTTGTGGGAAGTATCTGTGATGTGGAATATTATATTGTGACAGAAAAAATGCATGCGGGAAGGAATTTTGGAAAGATCCGTCTGGAGATACCGGGGCAGAAACCATTGATCTATACGGTGTGTGCCACGACTAAGCAGGAAAATAAAACGAAGGATGAACCTGTTTTTTTTGATATCCAGAAATCACGCATAAAATTAATGCAGCTTTATCTGGAATACCGCCTGAAACGGATTGTGACCGGAGTATGGGCAAACCAGTCGGGGGTTATTTTGGATCATCTTTCCGTTTTGTGTGAGAATGAAAAGATTTATGGACTGATGAAGGCACAGACGCTGATCATCAACCGCCAGAGACAGGAGGCATCCTGGATATTAGATGATTTTAAACGGACGTGTGAGGATCATGAAAGTCCGGAATGGGGGTATTATCTTTATCTGTGCACATTGATGGAGCGGGAGCCGTCCTATGTGGATCGTCTGACGACGGAAGTGGAACAGATTTTTAAACTGCATCCGGATAATTCGATGTTGTTCTGGGTGCTGTTATTTTTAAAAGAAGAGTATTATCAGAAGCCGGCAGAAAGGTTAGAAGCAATTCGTGACTGGATGCGTTATGATAACAGCCCGTATTTTTATCTGGAGGCATATTATCTGATCTGGCAGGATCCATATTTACTGGCGAGACTTGGATCATTTGAGGTTCGCATATTATACTGGACTGCAAGATGGGGCATTATGACACGGGATATAGCAATACAGGTGGCCGGGCTTATTTCAGAAAAAAAAGAATATCATCCGTTTTTATACCATATTTTAGAGGCGTGTTATGAGGTGAAACCGGATGATGAAATGCTGACGGCGGTGTTAGGATATCTGATCCGCAGCCAGTGCTTTGGTGCAAAGTATCATCACTGGTATGAACTTGGAATTGAACATGAGATCCGTATCACGAGCCTGTATGAAGCGTATCTTTTATCACTGGATGGAAGAAAATTAGAACGTGTACCAAAGATGCTTCAGCTGTATTTTCAGTATGACAGTGGATTGTCCTGGCAGCAGAAAGCGGTTTTATTTGTCAATATTATTGCGGCAAAAAAGGTGCAGCCTGAGGTATATCAGAAATATCTGCCGATCATGGAACGGTTTGCGATGGAGCAGATGGAGGCTGGTCATATCGATGATAATCTGGCCGTGATATATGATGAAATGTTTGAACAGGGGATTATAAATAGTGATATTGCGCATTGGGCAGCTGAAATTCTTTTTACGCACAAGATGATCTGTACGGATCCACAGGCAGCAAAGATAGAAGTTTATGAATATGCATGCAGCCCAGCATGCAATCATGTGAATAACAGGGAATCCGTGATCCGGAACGGGGCTGCATACTTTACTGTATATACAAAGGATTACTGCCTGATCATGGAGGACATTTATGGTAATCGTTTCTGTGAGGAAATCGGTTGTTGTGAAGAGCCGCTGATGGATATTGACCATTGTGTGAAAAAGTGTACAGAACTTGCACAGGGAGAATTATCCTATATTCTATATTCCATGCAGCAAAAAGTTGCGGATGGAGTGGATGATTCAGATTTTCCGGGTGTGTGGACTGTTTTAAAAGCACCGCAGGTGAGTGACCGCTATAAAAGGGAAATTGCAGAACAGATCATATCATTTTACCGGAAAAGAAAGTATGAGGCGGGCTGCCTGACCGGTCTGGATCATAAATTGTTATCTGCAGCTGCGCGCCGTATGCTGATGCAGTACCTGACGGAAGAACATTTGTATGAAACTGCGTATTGCATGGCAGAAGAGTGTGGGTATGAGCACATGGATACGGCTGCATGCGTTTCTCTGTGCAGTTATGCGATTCATACAGCAGGGTTTGAGGAAGATGATTTCCTTCTTGGGTTTGCAGAGCATGTATTTTACAGAGGCACTTATAATGATGTGATCCTTATCTATCTTTGTAAATATTATAATGGTGCAACAAAGACAATGGCGGAGATCTGGAAAGCTGCGGGAGCATTTGATATTGACACGTTTGACCTTGAGGAACGTATTTTAAGCCAGATGCTGTATTCGACTGATTATATTGCAGATATTGAAGAGATCTACGAGAGTTATGTAAAAGGCGGGGGACGGGAACTGATCTGTATGGCATATTTATCGTATTTTGCAGATGCATGGCTGGTGAGGAATATGGTGGTACCGGAGTATGTATTTGAACAGATCTTTGCCCGTTATCAGGAAGGAAATCCTCTCAACGATGCGTGTAAACTGGGGCTGCTGAAATATTTCTCAGAGAAAGAGCATTTATCAGATGCGATGTATCAGGTGGCAGATGAATTGTTGGAAGAGTACACGTCTAAGAACCGCTGCTTTGCATTTTTCCTGGAGTTTGAGAAAGAATTACGTTTAAAGTATCATTTATATGACAAAGCGTTTGTGGAATATCATACAGATCCGGGACAAAAAATTATGATTCATTTTAGCCTGGATGGAGAACATTACGAGCAGTCACTGTTAAATGAGGTCTATGATGGTGTTTTTGTCAAGGAATTTGTCTTATTTTTTGGCGAGTCTGTACTTTATTATATGACAGAGCAGGAAAAGGCGGAGGAGAAGATAACAGAAAGTGCCTGCTTAAATTGCCGAAATGTACCGGACGAAGAATCTCATGGAAGGTATGAAATGTTGAATGACATGCTGATGCATCACGCGATGGGAGAACGTGAGATGCAAAAGAGAGAAATGAAACAATACTATGGAATGCAGATGGTAACGAATGAGGTATTCCGTATTTTATAAGTAAGAGGGAGAAAAGTGGAAAAAACGTCGTATTATCTTGGCATTGATCTTGATAATGACAATGCCGTGATCAGTTATTTCCAATTGAATATGAAGGAACCGGAGACTGTCAGCACAGTGGCAGGCAGTGAAGTATACCAGATTCCTCTGATACTTGCCAAAAAACATGGAATCGGTCAGTGGTTTATCGGTGAGGAGGCAAAACGTCTGGCACTTTTGCAGGGAGAGGAAGCAGTATCCGGTCTGCTGCAGGCAGCTCTTGCGGAAAAAGAGTTTTTCATAGAGGGGGAAACTTATAAGGCACAGGAACTGTTAGCACTCTACATAAAAAAGCTGGTATATCTTGCGGGAAAACTGGGGAATCCTGTGATACCTGACTTTTTGGTTATCACACTTGAACAGCTGTCGCGGGAGGTGACGGAGCTCTTTCTTCAGGTAGCAGAAAGAATTGGAATACCGGAGGGAAAGCTGACACTCATTGACAGGAGAGAGAGTTTTTATTATTTCGCATTCAGCCAGCAAAAAGAATTATGGCTGCATGATGTGTGTCTGTTTGACAACCGGGGAGATGAGGTCTGGTGCAGGAGATTGGAACGGGATCAAAGAACCATGCCGCAGCTTGTCACGATCAGTGAGGAACAGCGGAATATAGACCGGGCAAATAAAGATGCCAGCTTTTTAAAAATCGTATCAGAAGTGACAGGAGGGCATATTGTTTCGGCAGTTTACCTGACCGGAGACGGTTTTGATGGTGAATGGATGAAGGAGTCCCTTTCTTTTTTGTGCAAAGGCCGCAGGGTTTTTATGGGGAAAAATCTTTATTCCAAGGGTGCCTGTTATGCAGCGGCAAGAAAGTGTATGACGGAAGAAAACAGCTGGCAGTTTGTCTATATGGGCGATAATGAGATGAAAGTGAATGTAAGCCTGAAAGTGCAGAGCCAGGGAAAAACAGAGTTTTTTACGCTGATCAGTGCAGGAGATAACTGGTACGAGACTGTTGGAGAATGCGAAGTATTGCTGGATGGATCAAACGAGATCGATTTCTGGCTGCAGCTGCCAAACAGCAAGGAAGCGAAGATTGAGAAACTCACGCTTGCAGATCTTCCCGAACGTCCGCCACGCACAACGCGTCTTCGCATCAAAGCACAGCCGGTTTCCGACATGGAAGTAAAGATCAGGATCAAAGACCTTGGCTTTGGGGAGATATTTAAGAGTTCTGACAAAACATGGGAATATATGATGTCACTGGAAAATGTACAGTAGACAAAGGGGAGGCAGGAGAAACGAATGGGCGAATTGATCTTATGCAGCCAGCAGTTAGCGGCGATGCCCTATTATATTGAAAATGTATCGTTAAATGTTTATTCGCTGGATGAACTGTGCTATTATATTAAAAATAATACCTGTCTATTGGATGCAGACTTTATGGATGACGAGTTGTGTGACTGGGTGGAAAATGAACAGCATTTGCCGGATATTGCACAGAATCTAAGGAATATCAAGGCTGGCGGAGGTGTTTTGTCTGAATTTACCGGCTGTCTGATGTCAGCGTGTGGTTATTGTACGAAAGAGGAACAAAAGCAGATCCGGAATACACTTCAGGAAATGGAACATAAGTCGGCATTTGAATGTGGGAAAATCAAAGCTGACCGTTTTCTGGAGAACCGGAAATACATCAGCAGTATTGCAGAATACAGAAAACTTCTGCAATCGTGTGAAACTGAAATGCCACAGATGGTTGGCGCAGTGTGGCACAATCTTGGTACCGCATATGCGAGGCTGTTTTTGTTTGAACAGGCAGCTGACTGCTATGCAAGGGCATATGAAAAAAGCAGTGATAAAGAGTCCTTGAAAGAGTGTCTGATGGCATGCCGCTGTAATCATGATGAGCGGGCATTTGAACGCAGGAGAGAATATTTTAAAATAGCACCGGAGGAAGCAAAAAAGATTGCAGATGAATTGAGCAGCTGCAGTAGAAGTGATGCGATATGTCAGTTTGAGACAATGCTTGATGAGTGGGATCCGGGGGATGAAAATGTGTGGGAGACGCAGCTTGAGGAATGGAAAAAACAGTACAGGAAGGATTGTATGGTATAAATGAAATTTTTTGACAGATGGAAAAAACGCAGTTTTGAAGAAAAAATGGATGATCTGAGCCAGACTGTGCTGACGGAAAATAACATAAAAGATCCGAAACAGGTGGAGCAGTATGTTGTGGAACGATTAGAGCAGATGATCGATATCACAAGGGAAATCGAGGAGGAAAAATCGGAGTACCGAACAGTCACGTCTTATCTGAATGATGTCCAGAAATTAGAAGATCTTCCGGAACCTGAAAAGAAAAAAATTGCGGATGTGGCACAGAATGTCGTTCAGTTAAACAGTGCGAGAAATATTTTCCTTAATTCAGAAAAAAAACTGACAGATGCACAGTTTACGCAGCTTCAGCAGGAAGAAAAAACCATGCCGGATGCAATCAAACGCCTTAGCTCGAATGAAATCTATCAGGATACTATAAAAAAGGATATGAAATATCTTGAACGGGAAAAATCCAGATGGCTTTTACACCGTGAATATCTGATGCACCAGCAGAAAAGTTTAAAGAATTTATTATACATCATTCTTGCAATTGTGGCAGCAGTGGCAGTGACACTTATCACGTTACAACTTGGATTTAAGGTTGATACATATTATGCATGGATGGTACTTATTTTTGTCACTGCAGTGGCGGTGTGTGCCGATTATCTAAAGATGCTGCACAATGACTCTGAGATCAAGTTAGCGGAACGAAGTGCAAATAAGGCAATTCTTTTACTTAATAAGGTAAAGTTTAAATATGTCAATATCACGAATGCCATTGATTATGCCTGTGAGAAGTATCATGTAAGAAGAGCTTCAGAATTAAATCAGCTGTGGCAGTATTATATGGATGCAGTGCGTGAACGTGAAAAATATCAACGCACAAATGAGGATCTTGAATACTTTAATGGCAGACTGGTGCGGGCATTGAACCAGTATCAGTTATATGATGCACAGGTCTGGATCACGCAGGCAGCAGCCCTGATTGATCCCAGGGAAATGGTTGAGGTGAAGCACGGCCTGATCCTGCGCAGACAGAAATTAAGGGATCGGATGGAATATAATGTCGAAGAAATGAAAAATCAGAGGGAGGAAGCATTAAAACTTTCTTCAAAGGCTGGAAGCATGAAACCACAAATCGATGAGATCATCAATGCAATTGACCGGTTGATGGAAACGATGTAAGTTTCTGTCCGGTGTGTCAGGTCTGCCTGTGTAATGTTTGATTTGAATAAGTTGTGGTATGATGAGAAATATATGGATACTGCGTACAAATGCCGGAGGGGCATATTGTACGCAGTATTTTATTCATGCTAATAGAATGCAAAATGTTGTTTGTGACAACAAGCCGGCTTGCAGAACATGCAGTCTATTTGCCACATCCCAGATCAAATTCCGGGTTGCACATATAAAAGTTTTTGCTGTCAAGTTCTTCCTGAACCAGGCGGAGGCCTTCACCGAAACGCTGGAAATGCACGATTTCGCGCTGGCGCAGAAAACGGATCGGTTCACAGACTTCCGGATCTTTGACAAGACGTAAAATATTATCGTAGGTGGTGCGGGCTTTCTGCTCCGCAGCCATATCTTCAAAAAGATCCGTGATCGCATCGCCTTTGCTCTGGAATTCACAGGCATTAAACGGAATACCGCCGGCTGCCTGCGGCCAGATCCCGGCCGTGTGATCGACATAGTAAGGAGCGAAACCGGCGGCCTCAAGTTCTTCAGCACTTAAGCCTTTGGTAAGCTGGCGGACGATGGCGGCAATCATTTCGAGATGGGCCAATTCATAGGTACAGATACGTTGGATATGGCTATTTATATTGGATTTCCAGGGAAAAAACATTCTCTATGTATCGCCCGATCCCCGCTTTTGACTCCATATTATTATAATATAAAATTTTGTCAACACAGGATTTTAAGAACCGGTTCTTCTCGGCTGCTGACAGCTCCGGATCATTCAGGGCATGGAGACAGTCCTTAAAACGTCTTATCTTTTCCTCGTAATCAATAATGTCAGCTTTTTTTGCCCTGGCGTCCTCTAATGCAATGATCGTGGATGCGATATCCTGCTGTGTCCTGACATTCCGCTTTAAAAACTCTTCTTTGGAATAGATCCCGTCCTCGTAAGCATCTTTTTGCCGGGCGTCTTTTTCATTCAGTTTTTTCAGTTTGTTTTCCAGATTGATCACGATCGTTTTACTGATCGTCTGCGTCCTGCCGTCATCCGATTTCTGCGCCAATTCAAAGTCATTCAGAGTATCTTCCATGGAAGAGATAAAACGCCTTAAAAAGGCAGAATAGAGCACGGATTTGGTATGGCAGTAAGCCTGATGGTTGCAGAGCATCATCTGAGAGACGGAATTGTGATTTTTGTAGATCTTAAGTGACATGGCATGACCGCAGGTGCCGCAGTAGAGCAGACCGGCAAACGGATTGCAGAGTTCTTTGTTCCTGCGCAGGCTCGGATTGGTTCCGCGTCTCGCCATACATGCATCGTATAATTCCTGGGTGATGATCGGCTCATGCAGCCCTTTATAATATTTTGCCTCAGTGTTTTGAGGGCGCGCTTTTGCCAACTGTCCTTCGTTAATGTATTTTACGACTTTCCGGTTGTTCCACCGGACCATGCCAAGATAGAGCGGGTTGCATAAGATCGAGCTGATGATCGCCGGTGTCCAGTGAGCTGCTTTCTTTGGCTTAATATGCATGGCGTCCAGCTTGTGCGCAATGTTCGTAAAGCCGATGCCCTCCGGTGTGTAAGCGTAAAGTTCATGGATCAGTTTTACCGTATCGGCTTCTTCCGGGATGATCTCCAATGTGTGGCAAGTAATGCCATCTTTTTTGATAACTGTTTTCTTATAGCCGTATGGGTCCACAGAGCCGATATAATTCCCTTTGGCAACAGAAGCCTCACGCCCGCGCTTTAAGATACGCTTGGTGTATTCCAGGTAGTCATTGCCCCTGGTGATCTCCATCTCAAAAAACTTGCGTTCATATTCTTCCTGCAGGTTGAAAGAGTGCGTGAGAGTGAGAACCATTGTATTTGTATACCGGAGAATATTGATCAGCCTGCCGCAGTCCTCAAGGTCACCGCGGGACAAACGCTGCGGCTCCACGACAAGGACTGCCTTAAACTGCTCGGACTCGATCATTTTCAGTAGATTTTTTATCTGCGGTCTGGAATCGATCGTCTCGCCGGAGACGACCTCGCGGAAGATGTTCTTCTCCGGGATCGGAGAGCAGAAGTGCGTGGAGGCATATTGCTGGATCATCTCCTCGTGCTTGCGGAGAACTTCCTCCACGGACATATCCGGGCTGTCAGACCGGGACTTGCGGAGATAGACTAAGACTTCATTTACAGTGAATGATTCGGTGTTTGGCATAAGGTATCACTCCTTTGTGAAAATGTATGTAAAAAAGAGTATAAAAATAACAGCCAGCGGGGAACGGGTGTTCCGCTTGCGTTTGGCTGCTCCGAATGATACAATGTGCTTGCTTAGGGCTACCGTATCATCGGGAGCATTGCCGCCTTGCTTTACAGTGGGGCGGTTTTTATTTAGCTGGAATCATATGGCACAAAATAATCATGTGACCGGATTATAATGTAAGTAACATTATAATGGAGGTGTGCCAATGATAAAAAAACAATATACGTCAATCGATTGGTCTGATTATGATTCAAATAACGTAGTATGTATGGATACAAATAATTCTTATTTCACTGCCGAGTTGCCAGAGGATGAACGCGAATTATATGATAACGCTGAAACAGTTGGTATTGACGGAACTGTCTAACTTTGCTACCTCGCAAATTGTGGACTGCATACAATCTTTAATCGAAATATGATATTGCGTTATGTTTTTCGCATAAATATCCTGTATTATTTTTCCATCAATAGTGCCACCTATGGTTAAAATTCTAGGAGTGGAAACAAGATGCGTTTCTAGCTTATAGGAGGTATTATCGCCAATAATTGCGGTATGCATTCGATTGTGTTCATCTCGTCCAATAACGAGAAATGAAGATTGTAAACGTTCTTGAGTGGTTTTGTCGCTAACTAAAAATGTGACCATATCAAGAAAATCATTTATGAAATAATTCTCCACGTCGCCGCCCATCTCTTGAATGCAATGATTGACAAAAGGCTCAATTCCACCTACAATTCCAGCGGATCCCAGTATAATATTGCTATTTATTTTTCTTGTCTTATTATAAAATTCTGAAAGACTTCCATTTTCGCCAGCGCGTCCATCACTCATGATAATAGCATTGCATTTATTAGCATATCCCAGTATTAAACTCATGTATTCCTCCGATGGTGTAATCAAAGTGGCGTATTATTGAGTATTATTTGCTTTTTCAATTAATTCCTGTAACTTATCTCTATCCCAGAGCTTAACACCTAAAGCGTCGGCTTCGTCCCTTGCCTGTGATGTAAAATACTGATTTGTGAGTACTACGGCAATGTCTTTGTGGTAAAGGCTCTTTCCAGTGTGTGCCTGTTGCACGGCGGCATAATTATTTCAAATCATTTGGAGTGGTATTATAAATGATTTGTGTTGCATCAATGTTTGACCGTTCAACAGTGCATAATTGATTCCACTGTTCTTCAGAACCACCATAATATATTTTTTCTACATCATGTAAATATCCCCAGAAAGAATCATTTCCAATATCTTGTAATGTAGATGGAAGATATAAAAACTTTACACCACAACTATTAAACTCGTTTGATGCAACGCTGCGGACACCTTCTGGGATTATCACGCTTGTAACAGAATCTAAGGTAAATATTCCATCTAAAGAAACAACATTATAAGTATTGCCATCAATTTCATATGATGAATTTATTCTAACTTTCTTTTGATTAGAGTGAAAATCTGTTAGGAAAATTTCATTCCCATCAATATAGTATTCAAAATCACTAATATCAGTATAATCTTCAAGCCAAACAGAAATATTTTCTTGTTGAAGTTCATTTTCCGTTTCGCTACTACTGGTAAAAATACCTATTGAAAAGAAAATGAGTAATATTGTAATGAGAATTCGCTTGACCACGTTCGAAGGTTTTTTAGTTATCCATAAAAGAAAAACACCTATATAAGGCATAACAATACATATCAAAACAATAAACCAATTTTTCTTCCAAAACGGAATTTTAAGTTTAGGTTGGGTATCGAATGTTTGTTGACGTTCTTGCCTTATTGGAATCGAAGATGCTTGATAATAATTATTTATGATAGTTGTGTTTGAATTATCATTATTTACTGTTTCTGGTGCAACTCTTGGCATTTCACAACCGCAATATTCACAAAATTTCCCTTTCCCTTCGGCACCGCAATTTGGACATTTCATAACATTTTCCTCTTTTTTTAGATTAATTCCATAACCCCAATATTGGGCTGGAAAAATATAACATAATTATCAACCTGTGTGCATACACCGTATTTATTTGTGTAGTATGTTAGGCTGTCATTTAAAAACTCTTCGGTAACTTCGAGATATTCTGCTGTATCTGATAAATTTTGGCAATGATGCAGGTAAGCATCTACGATACCTCGCAGACCCACCAATTTATTGTAAGCTAAGATCCTGCCGCGCATTTCCTGCTTCCGGTTCTCTATGGATGATTGATCAATGATATCTCCCACAGCGGTGTAATGGTGTCCGAGTTCTTCCGCCAGTACGCAGGCTTTTTCTGTATCGGTTTTCATATCAGCATTAATAGCTATATGATTATTTAAGTATAGTCCTTTTACCTGCGTTCCTGAAAAATGAGAAGTTTCTACAACCTCAACATTTTCTTTTTCAGCATCGTCCAGTAGAAGTTCATAGTTTGTCAAAGGCACGTCCCCTCCCCTCTGCGTATGTATCATAATAGTTCAATAGGTGTCAAATAAATTGGACTATCTTCTAGTTGATTTGATAAATGCTGCATATTCCTTGATTTTATCCAGTTCATCTTCGGTATACTCATCGCCATCAAAGTGGGCGGCGATGGTCATTGGTTCATCATCTGGTTCATCCCAGCCCATGAGCTCTTGGGGAGATACTTTTAATGCTTTTGCAAATTCTCGTATTTTTGACTCTGCAAGGTCAACCTCTCCTTTTTCGATTTTGGCAATGGATGATCTATCTTTATATCCAGTTAATTCTGCCAATGTATCTTGAGACATTTTCAACTCAGTCCTTCTTAATTTTATGTTTTTATATAACGGTAACATAAGCAGAACTCCTTTCCTTAATTAATTTGTATTATCATAATACCACTTTGTGTAAAATAATTCAACAAAATTATTAAAAAGTGTTGACAGAAATTCACATCAGTGATATAGTGAATTTAGTTCACGGAAGGGAGGTAATAAAGAAGTGGCGAATGTGGAACTGCTAAAAGAGAAAATAAGTAATTCTGGGATGACAGTTACTGCAATAGCTGACAAATCAGGTATATTGCGTGAAACTCTCTATAACAGAATGAAAAGTGGTAATTTTTATGCATCTGAAATTACTGCATTAACAAGGGTATTGCATCTCACCCGGAAAGAACGAGATGAAATTTTTTTACCTTAATGTGTGAATTAAATTCACATAAAAGAGAAGGGAGAGTGATCAGGTGAACAGATTACAACAGTACATTATCGGAAAGATTGGAAAGTTCAAGCATGAAATTGATATGGAAGCACATGCATATGACCGGCTTTATTGGATGGATTTGCGGCAGAGAGGGATGAAAAGAGACCTTGAAGATTTACAACAGAGAGTAAATGAACTGGAGAAAACCCGGCATAATGAAAGTTAGTATTTCTTAATTAAGTGACAGTTATTTATTCCATCTTCTGTTCCGTCGCATTTGATTTGAAAACGAAGAGGACAGCGATGAGAGATATCAACCTTTGCACCGTTTATCTCTTCATAGTAATGAGTAATTGTTACTTCGTGTTTGTTACGCGGACAATTTGTTTTTTCTTTTTCAAGCATATGTTACTCCGTTTCTTGCCGGGCATATAAAGAGTAACATCCAAAACAAATTATTTCAAGGTAACAATAGGAAGGAGAGTGAGAAGAAAGATATGAGAAAACCATTTCCGTTTAACAACGGGAAAGATGATTACAGTAGAGCATTAAATAGAGTGACGTTAATCTCAATTATTTCATTAGCGGTTGCAATAGTTGTTCTTATATTGAGATTGATTTCGTAGTTTAATTAATGTGCCTAATGCAGTATCAAACTGATTGCAGAAAGTATTAGAGCGATAATTGCAGTAATGGTTGTGAAATTTAATTGAAAATGTTTTTCCTGATATTCCTGTATTGCAGATCGTCCCTTGGAAGTTAACATATATACATTTGAATCATCAGAAAATTCATTGCTTAAATATTTTTCACGGACTGAAGATATAAAAAGTTCGGTACGGTTATCGTAATCATCCGTATATGAACCAGATAAGCTTATTTGTTTAAGAAAACGGTATTGGTTTGAATCCATATGTTATATACCTACCTCTTTTTCCAAGATTATAACATACGGGATAAAAGTAAATCAATGTGAACTAAATGTTACTGCAACACCAGTTCAATAAAACAATAGAAGGGAGAACGATTAGATAAAAAAAACAATTGCAGTAAATAAAGATGAAGTGCACATCAAAACAGAAAAAACGGAAATCACTCATACAAAAGAAGCAATTTCCGTTTCTGCGCCTAAAATCAATATAGAAGGGAGAAAACGATGAAAAATCAGAATATCATAATTGCTTCAAATGGTGACACAACTTGCGTCATGGTAGATGGCAAAGTGTATGGCGATCACGTCGTAAAAGTGGAGTTTGTTCATGATAATAAGGATAAACTAAGTGACGTAAGGCTTCTTATTACAACAGATTGTGTTCCACTGGAGGGCGATGCGAGTAATGAAGAAAGACAGGGATTTATGAAGAGAATCGAAGAACTTTCAAAAGAACAGAAGGGAGAATGAAAAGAGTGAAAGAAGTAGATGAACTTATTAAAAAACTTGCAATTCATATCAGTGGAATTATTTCATCTGGTAAAGAGCGAGAGGGAGAAATTGCCGAGAAGACAAATGCTCTTGCAGAGCTGATGTCTGCAAGAGCTACAACATATTGATTATTGGCTTTCATTTCCTGAGAGCTTTTCGTACAGAGTTTTATATAACTGATATATGTTGTTTGCGGCTTCCTCTGCATCATTTGATCCAGCAATCATTTTATTTTCCATTGCTGATAAGGTCAATTCTTTTGCGATTTTGAGAGCCGCTTCGTTATTGAGCATAGCCATGTGAACATCCTCCTTTCATAATACTCGGACGCGGCAACGTCCTGTAAGGAGATTGTACCACAGATGGAGAGGTAAAGAAACTGAAAGCAAAGAGTAACAAAGACAACCAGTACAGCATTAACTAAAGAAGAGGAGGTAATTTTATGGAATATCGCAGAGTGATTCAGGAGTTCCCGAACGGTACGAACATCAATCTGATCCCGATCCTGACGCCGGAAGAGGAAAAAGCAAGGCATCAGCGTTTAAATGATGCGGCTGTGGAGTTGCTGCTGGCACAGGAGAGAGCTCATAAGGAAAAGCAAATGAAAACCGCCACATGAGGTGTGGCTTGATGGACAAGCAGGAAGGAGGAAGTGTGAGACGTTTATCTAAAATCATCATGGCAACCGGCGGGATTATATCAATGCTTGCCATGTGCTGCTTAGACAGTGACGGAGTGTATATGTACTATGCCGCGCTGGTCTGCATCCTTGGTGGATTTATCGCCGGTGCAGGGTACGGGTTGAGAGTCCTGTCGGAGCATAGGAGAGAGATGCAGATCGAGTTGTTTTATTTCCGGCAGGCGG
>ERZ773202.325-NODE-325-length-46255-cov-7.857727_pt1 | contig 46255 bp, 47 predicted proteins | sample MGYA00580998_ERZ773202 | MGnify/ENA primary metagenome ERZ773202 (study PRJEB29015, sample SAMEA2737803) | human gut metagenome | biome: human gut; feature: human-associated habitat; material: faeces | place: China | collected 2012 ...
TCAGCTCACAGATGCTCCTGCGCTTGGCCATCTGCTTGTTGTAGTACTGGTTGACTGACTTGAGCGGTGTCCCCTTGAGGAGGAACGGTCGCTCGCCTGTGTTCCAGGTCAGTGCCGCGAGATTGTCGACGCCGATATCAATGGCGGCATACTTTCCATTGTCGGCTTTCTCCTCGGCTTCCGGCAACTCATAGACGAGCTCCAGATCAATCTCATCACCATGCGGGATAATGCGTGCTTGCTTGAACGAAGTATCTGGTTGACTGGCGAAGATGGCCTTTACCGTGAATCCTTGAAAGACTCTTGGAAAGCGGATGACTCCGTCCTTGAGCTTGCAGTTCTGGTTTGTCAGCACCAGCGGGAAATAGCCATCCTTCGGCTTGTACTTTGGCAGCTTTGGCCGTCCCTTGTACTTCTCGGGATGCGCTTTCCAGTCCTTGATGGCCGCGAAGAATGATGTCCAGTTCTTGTCCAAGATGCGGAGTGTCTGCTGTGCCGTCTGTGCAGTCGGCATCTCCCGATAGTCGGGGTACTCTGCGTCAGCCTTCAGCAAACGGTCGACTTCGCCATAGCGCAGCCATTTGCCATCGTCGATGAATGTCTGACGAATCAGGAAGTTTCCGTGATTGTAGAGGTTTTTGGAGCGATGGCAGAATCCGCGCAACATGGCGTAGAACGGTGAAGAAGGTTTAAGCCGGTGGTGTTCCACTCGTTTCATCATCCTCTATCGCCTCCTTGATCTTCCGCAGTCTCCTGCGGCTTTCATACAGCTTCATGGAGTAGCAATGCAACAGGCTTACGGTATCCTCGAACACTTCCTGCGAGTCAAGCTTTTGGAACTTGTAGACATCTTCTTCATTGTAGTCATAGTGGCCATTGGGCATAACGTGGACACGGATAATCCCTGTCTTGACGTATTTCGTGAGCGTTGGCCTAGAAACCTGCAAGACACGAAGAACATCTTTAGCAAACATATGGGACTCGCCTCCCTTCTATAGATAATTATAACATATTTTAATATAATTATCTATAGATTTGGTATGGTTGTTTTTATATCTTTACTATATAGACATAGAAAAAGAGACCACCGTAGACGGTTGTCCTCTACGATTCAGTCAAGATGACCGCATAGCGTGGGAACTAGGGCGGTCATTTTTTTGTGCCGATATCTTTGCCGAGGGCATAGCCCAGGGAAAAGCAGGCAAAAGTCAATCCTGATGGATCTCAGCTTGCTGCTGGCGCAGGGCCTGGATGCCGAGCTGGAATTCTTCGAAGGTCAGCTTGAAGTACGGCAGGGTCTGCAGGAGCTTGTAGACTTCCTGCTGAGACTTGGCGTGCTCGAGTTGCTCGCCGATGCCGTCTTCTGTGAGGGCGTGGAGCAGGATGTGGGTGATCTGGTCGATGGCGCGCTGCTCTTTGCTGACTCCGGCCTCGTCACTTTCGTGGATATCATGCATTTCACTCATTTATGGTATCTCCTTTTCTCATAATCGTGATGAATTCTCATAAATCTACTGAATCTGCCATTTTTTGCGGGCCAATCCGCTTGAACGCGTTTGCGCGCATGCACCATCTCATAGTATAATAAGAAGATGGTAATACATACAATGAAGAGGTGCTCAAATGGCAGATCGATATTATACGTTACACATTGCAGGCTGCACGCGCAACCTGCCCATCCTCAATGTCACGGACAAGCTGGCCATCGCGGGCTTTGTCATGCTAGGCGATGTGGAGCTCACGGACGCCTGTGCGCGGGAGCTCGCGAAGAAGGTGCCGCCCGAGACGGATTACGTGCTGACGGCGGAGACGAAGGGAATCCCGCTCGCAGAGGAGCTCGCCCGTGCGCTCGGCATGGACCGCTACATCGTTGCGCGCAAGTCGGTCAAGGCGTACATGGAGAACGCGCTCTGGGTCGACGATGTCTCGATCACGACGAAGGGCACGCAGAAGCTCTGCCTCGACGGCACGGACATCGAGCGCATCAAGGGCAAGAACGTCCTGCTGCTCGACGATGTCATCAGCACGGGTGGCTCGATGAAGGCGCTCGTGGAGCTCACCGAGAAGGCCGGCGGCAAGGTCATCGGCCAGGCCTGCGTGCTCGCCGAAGGCGATGCCGCCAAGCGCGACGACATCATCTTCCTCGAGCCGCTGCCGCTCTTTGATGCAGAATAAGCTCGCATATATGAGAAAACCCGCAGTACTGCGGGCTTTCTTTTTTTATGCAATTTCGCATTTCAATTGTCAGAACTTGACGGATACGCCGACGCCGACGCCGTTCTCGCGGCTGCCTTCATCCGGCTTGAAGTTGTGGTAGTTGACATTGAGGTCCACATTGAGCAGCAGGTTCTTGTTGACGCCGACCTGCGTCTCATTGAAGTCCTTGCCTGCAACATAGGAGGCATAGGCGTCGAAGCCCAGGACCTTCGGCGTGCTCACAGCGACGCCCGCAAAGGCGTTGTCCTTGTCGTTCGGCAGGTTCCAGCGGTAACCGCCGATGACCTTGAGCTCAGAGCCGATGATATCATACTGCAGATAGGCGTCCTTGTGGTCGCCCTTCTCATCGCGGTCGGCATACTGGAAGCCAGCCGTTGCCTTGTTCGTCACTTTGTGCTCGATGTAGCTCTCCTTCGTGCCAACACCGATAGCCGTCTCATGATTGGCCATCTGGTTGATCGGAGCTGCCATCGCATAGGAAGAACTGACGAGGAGCAGTGCCGCCGTCAACAGTGCTGATTTTTTCATGTAGGTCCCTCCAAAATAAAATCATGTCATAGTCAATGTCATAGTTATACAAGAGAATTTTACATGATTTTCGCGAAACTGTCAAATTTGCCCGCGTGCCGGAGATTTTGTTCACCTAAAAAGGAGATGCAATTTGCATCTCCTTTTTGCTATCTATGCAATTGAGCAACTGACCTGGCGCCGACAGCGATCAGAGCTTCTTCTCCGTCAGCACCATCTCGAGCGCGTTGAGCACGTTGTCGATGTCTTCTGCCGTGATGACGAGTGGCGGCTGGAAGGCCATGACGTTGCGGGCGATGCCGTTTTTGCCGATGATGAAGCCGCGGTCCTTGAGGGTCTCGAGGACGTCATCGAGTTCGGCGGCAGCGGGGCTCTTGTCGGCGTGGACGAATTCGGCGCCGGTCATGAGGCCGAGGCCGCGGATGTCGCCGATGATCGGGTGTTTTTTCTGGATCTCGCGCAGGCCGGCGCGCAGCTGCTCGCCGCGCTCCTCGGCATTCTTGCAGAGGTCATGCTTCTCGATGTAGTCGAGCACGGCGAGGCCGGCTGCCGTCGAGACGGGGTTGCCGCCGAGCGTCGAGGCACCCGGACGCGTGTAGGTATCGGCAATCTCCACCGTCGAGATGAAGGCCGAGATCGGCGCGCCGTTGCCGAGCGCCTTGGCCATCGCCATGATGTCCGGCGTCACGCCGAAGTGCTCGATGGCAAACAGCTTGCCCGTGCGCGCGAAGCCCGTCTGTACCTCGTCGATGACGAGCAGCGTGCCGTGCGCCGCAAGGATTTCCTTGACGCGCTGGAAGTAGCCCTTCGGTGGCACGACGATGCCCGCATTGCCCTGAATCGTCTCCGCGATGAACGCGCCCGGATGGCCGGCCGTCGAGGTCTGGATGACGTCCTCGACCATGTTCGCGCAGGCGAGGTCACACGTCTCGCGATTCTTGCCGAGCGGGCAGCGGTAACAGTACGGATTCGGCGCGAAGTGGATGCCGCCTACAGGCTCCGGGTCCGTGCGCCACATCTGGATGCCCGTCACGCTCATGCCGAGCTTCGTGCGGCCGTGCAGGCCGTTGCGCAGCGCGATGATCTCGCTGCTGCCCGTGTAGATGGAGGCGAGCAGCAGCGCGCCCTCCGTTGCCTCCGAGCCCGTCGAGCAGAAGAACGATTTCTGCAGCTTGCCCGGCGTGACCTGTGCGAGCTTTTCCGCGAGGTTCACGAAATTCTCCGTCAGGTAGATGTTGCAGACGTGCTGCAGCGTGCCGACCTGCTCCTGGACCTTCTTCGTGATTTCCGGGTTGCAGTGGCCGCAGTTCATGACCGACACACCCGCGAAGCAGTCGAGGTACTTGCGCCCCTCGCTGTCGTAGAGATACTGCATCGAGCCACGGACGAACTCGCGCGGCTCCTTGTAGAAATGGCCGAGGCACGGCATGATGTACTTCTTCTTCTTCTCGATGATGGCCTCAGGGCCGATATATGTTCTTTCAGCCAAGCTAATCCCTCCTAAGAGATATGCGATAAAGCAGCTGTGCGAAATATCACAGCGATATATTATGGAAGAAACTCAATGGAGTACTCAAATCGAGTTCCTGCTCTGGCGGAACCGGTACGTCCCAATGCCCCACTCACGCGGGCTCATCTTCTGCACCTGCTCAAACGCCTCATGGTCGAACGCTTCTTCCTGCGTTTTGCCAGCGGCGAGCGCATCGAGCGCCTCGCGGTAGAGCTTCGTCACGCGGCCCGTGAGCTCCGGCGAGTAGTCCTGCGCCTCGATGCGATAGGAGGCAAGACCATTGAACTTCGCGAGATAGGGGTAGAGGCAGAGGTCCTTGGCGAAGTAGAGGTGATTGCGGCCGTACTGGTCGATGCGGATCGCGTGCTTCTCGCCAGCCGTGTCGAGGAGCGCATAGTGGCGGTCGAGCACCTCCGGATTGTCGAGCTCGTTGAACTCCGGCAGGCTCATCGCCGGGAAGTCGTGGTCGCAGATCATCGACTCATACGAGCCGTGCACGACCGTCTCGAGCGGCAGTTCCGCACTCTCCACGATCTCGCGCAGCTGCTCGAACGACAGCTCGTACGACGTCGTCGCCATCGTAAGGCCGTTCTCCTGCAGGAACTTCGCTGCGAGCTGGTTGAAGAGATTAAACGACACATCCGCCTGCACCGGCAGGTCCGTGATAGCTTTTGCGAGCTTCAAGGAGCCGAGGTTGCTGACCATCAGGCCATCCGGTTTGATCTCGCGCAGTGCCGTAAAGAACTGCTCGAGCTCCCCGCACTCGCGGCGCATCGTCGTGCGCGGCGTATTGACGACGACGCGCGCCTTGCCCTTCGCATAGGCGAGGACTTCCGCATAGTCGCCGAGCTTCCACGGGCGCAGCGGGCGGAACGCCTCGCCGCCGACATAGATGGTATCCGCACCGTTGTCGATGGCCGCCTTGGCCGACTCGACCGTATTGACGCGCACGCTAAGTGTGCGGTGCGGCGCATTCGCTTTCTCGATATCGCGTTCCTGGCGCAGCACCTCATCCTGGAAGCCCGCTTCCTTGACCGCATGGCTGAAGAAGCGCGGCTCGCGCTCGCCCGTGAAGCCGATGTCCTTCTTGCCCGGCTGGCCAAAGGCAAACGTCGTCGTGAAGTCGCGCGCGCGGTTATCGTAGAGATTCTTCCAGCCCTCTTCGTCCGTCGTATAGCCGTTCGGGTCCGCGATGTAGGCGTCGATCGCCTTGCGGTACGTCGAGACGATGCGGCGGATGAAGCCCGCCGGGCGCATGCGGCCCTCAATCTTGAAGGAGAAGACGCCCGCTTGGATGAGCTGCGGGATGGCGCGGTACATGCACATATCCTTGAGCGCGAGTTTGTAGGCGCCCGGCCCGTCCTCGTCGAGCACTTCGCCCGTCTTCTCGTCGATGAGCTGGTAAGCCCAGCGGCACGGCTTGAGGCAGCGGCCGCGGTTGCCGCTCTGGCCAAACAGCACGCCCGAGTGGATGCACTGGCCCGACTCGCTGATGCACATGTCGCCGTGCATGAAGTACTCGACCTCGATGCCCGTGCGCTCGCGGAAGAGGCTGAGCTCCGACAGCGTCATCTCGCGGCCCACGACGATGCGCGTGATGCCGTACTCCTTGAGCTTCTCGATGGCGTGCTCATTGTGCGTGTTCATCATGACCGACGTGTGCAGCGGGATCGTGATGCCCATCTCGTGCACGAGCTCGAGCACCGCAAAATCCTGCACGAGCAGTGCGTCCGGACGGATATCATTGAGATAGGCGAGGTACTCGCGCAGCGCCGGGATCTCCTCGTTGCTGATGAGGTTGTTGAGCGTCACATAGAGGCGCACGCCGTGCGCGTGTGCGTAGTCGATCGCCTTCTTGAGCGTGGCATCGTCGAAGTTGAACCCGCCCTCATGCATGCGCATGTTGAAGTGCTTGCCGCCGAGATAGACAGCATCCGCACCCGACTCCACGCCCGCCACCAGCGCATCCCAAGTGCCAGCCGGAGCCAGGAGCTCTACCGATTTGCGATTGAGTAACATAGTCGTAAAATCTCCCTTTTTTAGAAACAATTCGAAAATAATATCAAGAATAACAACAGCATAACAAAAGATGACTTTCCTAATTATATCAGGTATTTATCATTCTATCAAATCATACCGCGCGCCACAGCTTGCTAATCTGCCTTTAAACCTTGTCTTTTCCTAGAAAAGGTGGTATTCTAGTAGCGTATATTCGACTATTCCATACGCAAATACAGAAAACGAGGGGTTTTATCTTATGAAGTACAGCCTTCCGGCTCTCACCATCACGGCCTTCCTGCTCTCAGGCAGCGCCGTTTTTGCCGCGCCTACGGCCACCGACGTAGCCGCCCAGACGGCCACGGGCACGCTCGCCGCGCCGACCGCTTCCGTCTCCCATACGAAAGCAGCAGTCGGCTCCGCCGCGCATACCGATACCGTAGCGACGCTCAGCGCTCCGTCCGCCGCGGATGACGATGACACCGCAGCCCGCTACGTCGAGTCCAAGGAGATGTTCAAGACCGCCTCCCTGCGCCACACGACCGTCTCGCCGAGCTACCGCCTGTTCCGCGGTGACACGCTGAGCATCCTCGCCGTCGGCTTCCCGGATGGCATCGGCATCAACAGCATCACCGTCGGCCTCGACGGCTACGTCCAGCTGCCGTACGTCGGCAGCGTCAAGATGGAGGGCCTGACGCTCGACGAGGCCAAGGCTGTCCTCATGGACTCCCTGACCCAGTACCTGCGCATCCCGGACCTCTCGCTCGTCATCACGAGCTACGGCCCGCGCAAAGTCTACGTCATGGGCGAGGTCAACAAGCCCGGCGTCCAGGACATGGCCATCGACAACATGAACGCCTACGCCGCACTCGCCAGCGCGGGCGGCTGGGCGCGCAAGGGCCGCAGCACCCGCATCCAGATCATGCGCGTCGTCGACGGTACCATGTACTACCGCACGCTCAACATGAAAGCCTACACCGTCAAGCACGACCTCACGCAGAACGTCGAGATCGAAGACGGCGACATCATCTACGTCCCACGCTCCAACGGCATCAAGCTCGACACCGACGTCCTGCCATACGTCAACGCCTGGGCGCTCTACAAGAACCTGACCGACTGATGGTGTGGATAGCAAGCGAAAGAAAATGGGGGATATCCATCTGCCAAGCCTTTCAGGCAGATTCCATCGTCTAAGATATATGGGGGTATATCACAATTGGAAAAAATGATTCGACTGGCCAATAGGACGAGAGTCCGCAGCGCGCGCTACGCCCGCTATCTCTACCCGGTCCTATTCATCCTGCTCGACTACGTCGCCATCCTGCTGGCCGAGCAGGAGGCTCTTGGTCTCCATCACCTGCTTGACCGGCACATCGCGCCCTATGCCATCGCGCCACAGTACATCTACCTCTGGATCCCGCTGATCTTCATCCTGTTCCTCGGACAGGCCCATGCCTACCGGCAGATGCACTCCATCCTTGACTCATCGCGCGACGTCTTCTTCGCCGTGCTCTACGGCTTTATGGCCTGCCTGCTCGTCATCTATTTCTCTGCCGCAGGTCCCTTGACCTCGCGCCTCTTCGTCGGCCTCTTCATCGTCCTCTTGGTGCCGAATCTCTACCTGATCCGCTACCTCGCCAAGACGTTCATCAAGAAGTGCCATCTGTTCTACGAGCCCGTTATCCTCGTCGGCGCGGGCAAGACGGCCGAGCGCGTCCTGCGCTATTACCGGAATGACCTCGGCTACCGCTACGACATCGTCGGCCTCATCGACGACAACCCGCTTTCCAAGAAAGTTGCCTCGCGCTTCCTGCTCTACGGCAAGGTCGCCGATGCCGAGTCCATCATCCGCGACTCCGGCGTCCAGAATGTCATCATCACCGCGCCGGGTATGCACCGCGACCAGCTCCAGGAGCTCATCTCCAAGATACAGCCCTACGTGCGCGACATCTCCTTTGCGCCCGACCTCATCGGCACCCCGATGATCGGCGCCGAGGCAGAAGTGCTCTTCAGCGAAGAAGTCCTCATGCTCCACATGCGGAACAACCTTGCGCGCCGTCGCAACCGCATCATCAAGCGCGTCTTCGACATCATCTGCACGACCATCGGCAGCATCCTGATTTCGCCGATACTCATCGTGCTGACCATCATGGTCGCCATCAGCAACAAAGGCCACGTCATCTTCGCGCATCAGCGCGTCGGCAGGAATGGCGTGCTCTTCCCGTGCTACAAGTTCCAGACCATGATCCCGAACGCACAGGAAGCCCTCGAGAAATACCTCAAGGAGAACCCCGAGGCCCGCAAAGAGTGGGAGGAGAACTTCAAGCTCGAGCACGACCCGCGCGTCACGAAGCTCGGCGCCTTCCTGCGTAAGACCAGCCTCGACGAGCTGCCGCAGCTCTGGAATGTCATCCGCGGCGACATGAGCCTCGTCGGCCCGCGCCCGATTGTCACCAAAGAAATCGAGCGCTACGGCGACTACTTCCGCGAGTACAGCATGGTCCTGCCCGGCATCACCGGCATGTGGCAGGCCAGCGGCCGCAGCGACACCACCTACGAAGAGCGCGTCGCCATGGACACCTGGTACGTCCGCAACTGGTCCGTCTGGATTGACCTCATGTACCTGTTCAAGACCGTCAAAGCCGTTGTCTGCGGCAAGGGCGCGTATTGAGAGGAAAGCGTAGAACTTTGAGCAGAGGAGAGATGGATACCTTGAATATCAAGATCATGGTAGCAGCACATAAGCCCTACTGGATGCCATCAGACGATGCGTATCTGCCGATACATGTCGGCAAAGAGGGAAAACAGGATATCGGCTTTATTGGAGATAATACCGGTGACAACATCAGTGCCAAGAATCCGCATTACTGCGAATTGACGGCCCTGTACTGGGCGTGGAAGAACTTGTCGGCGGATTACGTCGGCCTTGTCCATTATCGCCGCTACTTCACCAATAAAGAAGCGCGCTCGATAGAGGGCAAGCGGGCGGCAATCCTGTCCAAGGCAGACTGGGAGAATCTGCTGGCCGATACGCCGGTCGTCGTAGCCGATAAGCGCCGATATTATATCGAATCGAACAAATCCCACTACCTGCATGCACATCATGCAGAAGGTCTGCAGGCCCTTGACGAAATCATCCGGTCGGATTATCCTGAATATGTCGAGGCGCATGATGCGGTCATGAAGCGCACCTGGGCGCATATGTTCAACATGTTCGTCATGCGCAAAGACCTTTACGATGCGTACTGCCAGTGGATGTTCGACATCCTGTTCAAGATCGAGGACCGGGTGGATATCAGCGCATATTCCGCCTACGAAGCGCGCATCTTTGGCTTCGTCAGCGAGCTGATGCTCGACATCTGGCTCGAGAAGAACCAGGTCCCGTATCACGAGCAGAATGTATCCTTCCTCGAAAAGCAGAACTGGGTCCGCAAAGGAGGCCTCTTCGTCGCACGCAAACTCGGTTTGACGACCTCGCATTAATCTAGCATCATATCAGGAATTATTATAGGCATAGATAGGAGAGAATACCTTGGAAAAAGAAGAATCCATCGATTTTGGCCGCCTCAAAGACATCATGCTGCAACGCAAGAAAGTCGTCGGTGGTATCGTCGTAGGCTGCACCGCCATCGCCCTCGTAGCCGGGCTCGTCTGGCCGAAGACTTATGAATCCACCACCACCGTCCAGACTCGTATGACCGGTTCGCAGCTTGCCAGTGGTGGAGCAGCCGCTGCAGCAGCTGCCCTTGGCATCGGCAATGCGAGCTCACCGACGCTTACCTATGTGGAGCTCATGAAGAGCAACACGGTTTTGCAGCCAATCATTGATGATCTTGACTGGCCAGAGGACAAGAAGAAATTCTTGACGCCAGAAGCATTTGCCAAGTCAAACCTCAAGATTGAGAATACAAAACAGACGAACCTTATCAAGGTAACGGCTAAAGGCAAGACGCCAGAAGAAGCGCAGGAAATCTCGCAGAAAGTCGTAGATAACTTCCTCGATATGATGACGGGCATGAACAAGGAAACGCAGAGCCTGCTCGTCCAGTTCCTGAATGAGCGCATTGACCAGGCTAAGCAGGAGTCGGATGAAGCAGCCAAGAAATTTGCTGTGTATCAGAAAGAACATAAGATATACGACCCAGAAGAACAGGCAAAAGGATTGCTGACACAGCTGAACGCTTATGATGATGCCATCAGCAAGATGGAAGTCCAGGTACAGTCCGGACAGGCACAGTTGGATACAGCTAATGCAAAGCTCAATGAGATGAAGGCAGGCAGTCAGACCTATAACATCAACGACAATGAGACCGTTCAGGGTATCCGTAGGCAGATCGTGGCCAAGCAGGTTGAGCTTGTCGGGTTGGCACAGAAGTATACTGACAACCATCCGAGCGTTATCGCGGCGCGTGAACAGCTCAGTAAACTCCAGCAGAGTTTGGCAAATGAAGTAAACGCTGTTGTATCGTCTAATGCCACGAGTTTAAATCCAGCACAAGCAGAACTGCTGAAGACACAGGCGCAGGCGCAGGCTACCGTTGCCACGGCTCAAGCTAGTGAAGCAGCCATCAAAGCTCAGCGCGACAGCAAGCAGCAAGAGCTCGGCGACCTGCCAGAAGGCGTCGTAGACTATCTAGAATTAAAGCGTGATGCGCAGATTAAGAACGAAGTCTACGTCAATCTCGTCAAGCAATGCGAACAGAGCCGTGTTCAGCAGGCCATGGATTCCATGGATATCCAGATCGTAGACCCGGCCAACCTGCCGTTCGCGGAAAAACCGGTATGGCCGAGACCTAAGCTTATGACGGCGTTAGGTTTTGTTCTAGGCTGGGCATTTGCATTGATTTACGCTTTTGTCTTGTATAGGAAACAGACGGATAAAAAAATAATGTAAAGGTAGAGATAAATGAGAGAGCTTACATTATCCGAAATAAAACAACTTGAACTTGATATGTTGATTGACTTTACGTCCTTCTGTGATGAAAATCAATATACATATTGGTTGGGTGGAGGCACGCTTCTAGGAGCTATCCGACATAAAGGATTCATTCCTTGGGATGATGATATTGACATCATGATGCCCCGAGATGATTATGAACAAGCAATCAGAAATTATAAAAATGATAGATTTAAGATTGATTCTATTTTGTTAGATGATCATTCTTGGATACGCTATGCAAGACTTAATGATACAAATACGATACTAAAAAGTAATTATAAGAGTTCGTGTAAAGAGTCTGTTTTCATTGATATTTTCCCAATAGAAGGGTTGCCAAATTCTAATTTTAAACGAAAGTTTATGTATTCTGTGGAGAAAATACTCATAGGGGGCGTACTGTCGTCTATTATGACATATACAGCCAGTAATCGCTATAAAGATAGAGATGCTGGCTTCCTTAATTGGAGATTTTATTCAAGGACAATATTAAAATATCTATTTGTTACTTGTTTTGGAAAAATTCCACCTTATTTCTGGGCTCGTAAGAGTGATTCTTTTGCGAAAAAATATCCTTTTTATAAATCTAAAATGGTTGGTTGTTTGATTTCGGGTCCACATGGAACTAAAGAAATTATGCCATATAAGATTTTTAGTGATAAGATAGAAGTTGATTTTGAAGGAAGAAAATTCTGGGGACTGAAATACTACGATTTTTATTTGAGTAGATTATATGGTGACTATATGAAACTTCCACCAAAAGAAAAACAACAAACGCATCATGATTTTTCTGCATATTGGTGTGACTGATATATGTATAGATAAGTGAGGTCATTAATTTGAATGTAGCTGTAATTTTTGCTGGTGGAACTGGCAAGCGTATGAATACAAAGTCTGTGCCAAAACAGTTCTTGGAGTTACATGGTAAACCAGTTATCATTTACACATTAGAAAAGTTTGATAGTCATCCTGAGATTGATCAAATTGTGCTGGTTTGTTTGGAGCCCTGGATTCCATATGCGAAAAAGCTCTTGGCGAAATTTCAGATTATGAAAGTAGTGGATGTAGTTCCCGGCGGAAAGACAGGTCAGGAATCCATCTATAATGGAATCGCAGCTGCGCACCGTCATTCATCAAGTGCTTCGGATATTGTCTTGATTCATGATGGCGTCCGTCCGATGATTGATGAGGATACCATCACATCTTGCTTATCTTGTGTACGTATGAATGGTAATGCCGTCACTACGACTCCTGCTATTGAGACAATTTTTGTTAATGGACAGGATGGTCGGGTCGGTGATATCTTTAATCGCTCGAAGTGTACAATGGCACGTGCCCCACAGTGCTTCTACCTCAAGGATATTTATGCAGCACATCAAAAGGCGAGAGCAGAAGGTAAGACGGATTTTATCGATTCTGCAATGCTCATGCAGTATTACGGAGCAAAATTATATACTGTAGATGGTCCGGTGGAAAATATCAAGATTACCACACCTATGGACTTTTATTTATTCCGAGCGATGCTGGATGCAAAAGAAAATATGCAGATTGTTGGTGTTTAAGGGGTACTGATATGTGGATAGAAAATAAGATTTTTCAAGAGGATATGAAAGCTATTACAGACGCTTCATATATTCCTTGGGCAAAATTAAGAAATAAGACAATTTTTGTAACTGGGGCGACTGGTTTGATCGGATTCAATCTTATTTCTGCTCTAGCATATGCGTATCTCTACAAGAATATCTCGTTGAAAATACTAGCATTGGTCCGCAACCAGGAAAAAGCGGAGATTCGTTTTCATGAAATTTTGGAAGCAGGTGCGCCGCTGAAATTTATCGTGGGAGACTTAGATCATATCCCGGAGATTGATGAACCTGTGGATTATATCATTCACGGGGGCAGTCCAACAGCTAGCAAATATTTTGCAGAACATCCTGTCGAGACGAGTACAACCAATCTGAATGGTGCGCTACAGTTGCTGGAGTTAGCCAAGCGGAATCAGTCAGAAGGATTCTTATTCCTTTCCAGCATGGAAGTATATGGCGGGATTCATCAGCACGAGAAGGTCGATGAGCAGCATGCAAGTTTCATCGATACAATGATACCGCGTAGCAGTTATCCAGAAGTAAAGCGGATGGTGGAGTCTCTTTGCGCCTGCTATGCAGAGGAATATCATGTGCCAGCAAAAGTCATTCGTCTGACCCAGACTTTTGGTGCTGGCGTGCGCAAAGAAGATAATAGAGTCTTTGCCCAGTTTGTACGATCCGCCATGAATCACGAAAGCATTGTCATGTTTACGCGTGGAGGGACAGAACGCATGTACCTCTATACGGCAGATGCTGTCACCGCTATCTTGACCGTCCTTTTGCTTGGTAAAGATGGCGAAGCATATAACGCTGCCAATGAACAAACCTATTGCTCTATTAAAGAAATGGCAGAAACCGTAGCGAATCTGCCTATCATTCGAGATAAATTTAATGGCCCAGTATCGGTTATCATTGATGAATCAAAAAATGATGGTAAAATGTATCCTCCAGAGTTGTATATGAAGCTGGATACTTCAAAATTGAAGGCAATTGGCTGGCATGCAAAGTACAATTTGGATACAATGTTCTCCCGTATGATTTTTACTATAGAATAAGGAATATTTGATGCTTAAACTCAGCTTTATTATTCCAGTATATAATACTGAAGTCGATTTAATTAAACGATGTATAGATTCGATTTTATCTTCGCGTTATGCAGATATTGAGATTATCATAATTGATGATGGAAGCGATTGTGATTGTGCAAAGTATCTAGATAATATAGCAAGATTACATACGATATGTACGGTTTATCACACGCGGAATCAAGGCGTGTCGGCTGCACGAAATTATGGTGTAAAAGTTTCATCAGGCGATTACATCGTGTTCGTAGACGCAGATGACGTGATTAGTCCTAGAATGATCATTGATGGACTTTCTATTTTAGGAATGCATAAACCGGATATCCTTTATGGTTTGGTAAAGTTCGAAAAACAATACGTACCTCTCTCTCCAGATGAGGGATCAATGCTGATATCTCCTGTATTTATTACTGGAGCTTTAAAATGTACCTTATTGAAGCAACTTATTTCTTTAGGACAACCTATTTTTCATCGTTCAGGACATGGGTATTTAAGTCGTGGCCCAGTAGCGCGATTTGTTTCTAGGGCAATAGCGATTCAGATTCCTTTCTTGACGAAGTTGCGTTTGGGTGAAGATGAAGTATGGAATATACTTATTGCCCAGCGTGCAACAAAAATTATTTTTTTTCCTGCTATTTGGTATCATTATGTTCATAATATCAATTCTGCAACTGTTCAATATCGTGACAATATAGAGGAAGAAGAACGAAGCCAATTGATAATTTTGGAACAGATAGTTGGCAGAGATGAGACGTATGGACCAGCGCTGTTGAGTAAGACACTTCAATGTATCGCAGAGCTCTTACGTCAAAAGTATGCAAATGACAAATATCCGTTCTCATTAAAATATGCTACAAAAAAGTTTCAAGATGAAATTTCAAGGCCGGAGTATTCTTTTTTTGATAAAAAAAAGTATTTTTATAAATTGTCTTATAAAGATAAGTTGAAGTTTATTTTATTTAAAAAGTTTAAGTATGTTGTAATATTAATGCGAGTTGGATATATGCTTTATAGAAAAAAATAATGTTGAAAAGCATTTCACAAGATTATTCTTCGTATAGGAGTATGTTTTATGCAATTGTTGAATCCATTTTCAATAGTATTAGTTTGTATAGTTGGATATATAATATATATATCGAAAGATGAAAAAAAGCGTTATATTAACTTGCTGATTTTGACAATTATAATAAATGCTCTATATATGCAAGGATATTTTGTATACATAGGAGGAAGTGAACGATCATATGATTTAGTCATTAATTTGCTATTTACTTTGTTATCAATAAATTATTTTCGCAAATCTGTTCCAAGAATTCACCTTAAAACGTTTACGTGGGCTAGTTTATTCTTTTTATCAATCCTTGTGGGATTGATTTATTTCATGATAGATCCATTTCATGGATATGTCGTTGATAGTACCGTAGGATATTCGTGGGATGATTATGCTGCTGGGGCAAATGTTGAAGGTCTTCCAGTATTACATTATGGAACTATTTTCTTCGCTTTAATGTATTTTTTGGAAGGATTATTAAGTGTGGTAATTATTCGAGATAAATTGACAACTGATGATTATCAATTTATAACGAGTAAGGTTATAAAATTTTTATATATTTCTTTTTTTTATGGCATATTTGAATTTGTAATAAAGAACTTTATAAATAATCAGATATTATTTACCTTAGTAGGGGGATTTTTTGGTACTGGCAGTAGCACATATACGACTTCAATGGAACGTGGAAGTTTTGAAGCTTTACAGGGATTTTCAAGAGAACCTTCTCATTATGTGTTTTCATTGTTCTTATTTTTAACATTTATTTTTGTAAAGGAACAGTACTTATCAAGAAAACCTTTTTTTAAAAGGGAAGTTCTTACAATTATAATAACGTTCCTTATTATGCTTTTGAGTGGCTCTTTTGCAGCATTGATTTATATTTTTTCATTCTTATGTATGCTGATAGTCTATAAACTGGCTTTTTTATCAAAAAAGAAGCGATTTGTTTTCTATGTTGCGTTATTCATTTCTATATTGGGAGGAATTGCGTATCTAGCAACAGTAGGTTTAGATGATGATTCCTATTTAGGAAGTCGAATAAATGCATCATTTTTAGTTTTGTCGTTATTGTCAACAGATGGATTGCGCGGGATTGGTGGTTTGTCATCGGCTTTACCTCGATTTATGAGCATTTATGAAACAGGATTGGATTTTTTGGATAGACCCTTGCTGGGAGTGGGGCTCAGTGTAGAATCTTGTCATAGTGGATGGATGACTTTTTTATCTTATACTGGATTGCTTGGCGTATATCTATGGTTTAAGATGCTTTTTGCGGAAGAAAATCATGATAAATTATTGATTTTATTTTTCTTGATCATTCCGCATATATTGGTGGGAGTGTGGTTATGGATCATAACGATACCATCTATTTTTATCGTAATGATGTTACGACGCGATTTTCTGACTGAATCCACTAAAGATAGTTAAGCATATGCTTTTATTTTGTGAATATAGTTCGATAAGGAGATATTATGTCTTGTTATATCATTATTCTCAATTATAATGGATGGAAAGATACAGTAGAATGCTTAGATTCTGTTTTTCAGACCACTAATATAGATTATAAGGTTATTGTATGTGATAATAAGTCAAAAGACGATTCAATGATACATATCAAATCATGGTTAGATGGAAAAATTAAATTAACAGACGTGAATCCTACTCCTTTGCTCCAGCAACATCTTAATGAAAATCCATCATATATTTATTGGGATAGAGAAAAGGATATACAATATAACTCTCCTCTTTTATTAGTAGAAACAGGAGAAAATAGAGGCTTTGCTGCTGGAAATAATGTCGGAATAAGAATTGCGTTACGGCAGATAGATTGCGATTCTTTATTCATTTTAAATAATGATACCGTCATAACAAAAACAACAATTTATGAAGGCATTATTAAGCTGAAAGAAAAAGTTAATGTTGGTATTTGCAGTACAAATGTCAGGTATTACGATAATCCAAATCAACCAGCGTGGAAACGTGCTTATTTTAATCCTGATTCTGGCAATGAAAAGATTGTCACAAAAGCACATGTTCCTTTACCACAATATTTATATAAATATACAGGGATGGCTTTTTTTATCACAAGGAAATTTGTAGAGACTATTGGGTTAATGAATGAAAAATATTTTTTATATTTTGAAGAGCTTGATTGGACAATTCGAAGCAGAAAAAAGTTTAAAATCCTTATGGCTGATAAATCAATTGTTTACCATAAAGAAGGTGCAACTGCTTCGTATCAATCTCCGCTGTCCAGATTTTGTATGCTGAGAAGTCGTTTTTTGTTTATTAAAGAATATTATCCTAAAAAAATAAAGAAAATATACTTTTTATGGTGGTTGAGATTTATAAAGAGATTTTTCGAAGGTGATTTTGATTTTGCTTTTCAGATTCTGAAGTTTTTAATTATTTTCCCTGTCAAAAAAGAAAGGTATACTGCTGGATACTTTGAATATCATTTAGAAAAATAAATTTTATGAACAATAATCGGGATTAACTGAAGCAGTCATTTCGGCAATTGGTGTTGACGTGCGGTTTTATCGGTGATACAGGGGCTGCTATCAATCGCAGATAAGCCGATGATTCAGTAATTTGCAGAGTGGTATTGACAAGTGGGATAGATGTATGTGATACAGTAAAAGTACGGATTTTTCGGTGCACAGTTACTGGGGCGCTGGATATAAAGTCTCGCCGTACAGTTTGCCCTGTGTCATTCAGATTGTAGTAGCAAGTTTCAGCAGCATCTGGAAGAGCTTGTGCCGCAACTTTGATGCGTGCTTGTCGATAGAGGCTTTTGTTGAGAGAGGGGAATTATCATGTATGATTATCTGATTGTTGGCAGTGGTCTTTTCGGCGCGGTCTTTGCACATGAGGCGAAGCAGGCGGGTAAGTCGGTCCTGGTGCTGGAGCGTCGGGAGCATGTCGGCGGCAATGTCTATTGCGAGGAGAAGGATGGCATCAACATCCACAAGTATGGCGCGCACATCTTCCACACGAGCTATGAGGATGTCTGGGCGTATGTCAACCGATTCGTCACCTTTAATAACTTCATCAACTCGCCGGTGGCGAACTATCAGGGTCATCTCTACAATCTGCCATTCAATATGAACACGTTCCGCGAGCTCTGGGACATCGTGACGCCGGCGCAGGCCAAGGCAATCATCGCGGAGCAGCGCAAGGCAATCAAGGGCGAGCCGCAGAACCTCGAGGAGCAGGCCATCTCGCTCGTCGGCACGGATATCTACACGAAGCTCATCAAGGGCTACACGGAGAAGCAGTGGGGCCGCAGCTGCACGGAGCTGCCGGCATTCATCATCAAGCGTCTGCCGGTCCGCTATACGTTTGACAACAACTACTTCAATGACCGCTATCAGGGCATCCCCGTTGGCGGCTACAATAAGCTGATCGAAGCACTGCTCGACGGCATCGAGGTGCGCACGGGAGTCGATTACCTCAAGGAGCGCGCGGCGTATCAGGATGTAGCCAAGAAGGTCGTCTACACGGGCTCGATTGACGAGTACTTCGACTACAAGCTCGGACAGCTCGAGTATCGTGGTCTTCACTTCGAGACGGAGCGCCTTGAAGAAGAGAACCATCAGGGCGTCGCTGTTGTCAACTACACGGAGCGCGAGATCCCGTATACGCGCATCATCGAGCACAAGCACTTCGAGTTCGGCACGCAGCCCGTCACTTACATCACACGCGAATACCCAGCCGACTGGAATCGCGGTGAGGAGGCGTATTACCCGGTCAACAACGAGCGCAACCAGAAGCTATACCAGCAGTACGCAGTCCTGGCCGAGCAGGAAGAGAACACCATCTTCGGCGGCCGACTGGCGGAGTATAGGTACTACGATATGGATGATGTCATCAAGAGCGCGTTGGAGCGAGTGAAGGTAGAGTTGGCGAAATAAATCGTCCTTTGGAACAAGCTGCATCTCTATGTGCTCAGCTTCGTTCTGTGCACAGTATTGGCAATAGTCCTTTCCGTTTGGCTCAGTGAGCATCTGATTCGCAAAAATAGCTGGCTGAGGTTTTTGATTTTAGGAGTGCGGAAGTAAAGAACTTATCGGACGGATGCCGCATGGGGGACGGACGGCACTACAGGTGCAGTGTTTTTATCCGTGCGGATGTGGTATAATAAGATGTTAATGTGTTTTGTTCTGAAAGGGGATTGTGTCGTGAAAGCAACGGAAACGAAACTCAAGGGTGTCTATGTACTGGAGCCGCAGGTATTCGGCGATGCGCGTGGGTGGTTCATGGAGAGCTGGTCGAAGCGCAAGATGGAAGAGGCTGGCATCCATGTAGATTTTGTGCAGGACAATCAGTCGTACTCGGCTCAGAAGGGGACGCTGCGTGGGCTGCACTACCAGCTCAACCCGATGTGCCAGGCGAAGCTCCTGCGTGCGACGCGCGGCACGATCTTTGATGTGGCGGTGGATATCCGCAAGGGCTCGCCGCAGTTCGGCCAGTGGGTCGGTGTGGAGCTCTCGGCGGAGAACAAGAAGCAGCTCTTCATCCCACGCGGCTTTGCGCATGGCTTCATCACGCTGACGGACGACGTCGAGGTGCAGTACAAGGCGGACAACTACTACGCGCCCGAGTGCGACGGCAACATCCGCTGGGACGACCCGGAGATCGGCGTCGAGTGGCCGATTGAGCCGGTGATTCTGTCGGATAAGGATGTGAAGGCGCCGACGCTCAAGGAGAGAGTGGCGACGTCGCTGAACTTCGTTTATGAGGGCTGAAATATGATAACAAAGGGAATTATCTTGGCTGGCGGCTCGGGTACGCGGCTCTATCCGCTGACGATTGCGGTGTCGAAGCAGCTCATGCCGGTCTATGACAAGCCGATGATCTACTATCCGCTGTCGACGCTGATGCTTGCGGGCATCCGGGATATCTTAGTGATCACGACGCCGGCGGACAATGCGAATTTTCAGCGGCTGCTCGGCGATGGCTCGCAGTGGGGTATCTCGATTTCGTACGCCGTGCAGCCGGAGCCGAAAGGCCTCGCGCAGGCGTTCTTGATCGGGGAGGAGTTCCTCGCAGGCGAGGGCTGTGCGCTCGTCTTGGGCGACAATATCTTCTATGGCTCCGACCTCGCTGTCATGATGCAGCGTGCGGCTGCGCAGCCGGATGGCGCGACGGTCTTTGCCTACTACGTCAGCGATCCTGAGCGCTACGGTGTCGTCGAGTTTGACGAGCAGGGCGAGGCCGTGAGCCTCGAGGAAAAGCCAGCCGAGCCAAAGTCGAATTTCGCCGTGACTGGCCTCTATTTCTACGACAAGGACATCGTCGATATCGCGAAGACAATAAAGCCGTCTGCCCGCGGTGAGCTCGAGATCACCGACGTCAACAAGGCCTACCTCGCGCGCCACAAGCTCCACGTCGAGACCATGCGCCGCGGCTACGCCTGGCTCGATACCGGCACGCACGACTCCCTGCTGCAGGCTGCATCCTTCGTCCAGACCATCCAGGCCCGCCAAGGCCTCAAGATCGCCTGCCTCGAAGAGATTGCCTACCGCATGGGCTACATCACGAGAGAGCAGGTTCACGAGCTCGCCAAGCCGCTCAAGAAGAACGACTACGGCAAGTATCTGCTGAGCCTCTAACAAAAAAACTCCCCGCAGCTTTTGACTGTGGGGAGTTTTTGTTCATCGGCTAGTGAAGTAGATGGCGCTGCTGCTGGAGCTCTTTGACGAGCTCGCTGAGCTGGTCGGTGAAGCGGTCCATGGACCTTTGGAAGCTGGTCAGCAGATAGAGCGTCACGACGATGGGGAAGCCGACGCTGGAGATTGCGGTGAGGAGATTCTGTTCCATGGGGATCACCTTGTCACTTTACTTGTTGGGGGAGTGATGGCGGAAGGGATGGCTGGTAAGAGGCAGCCGATGCGTGGAGGGGATGACGCATCAGCCGACCGGGCTTAGCTAGGGCTCAGGCGAGCTCTTCGACCTCGACGGTGCGGACGTTCGCACCCTTGTAGGCGACGGGGAAGGCGCCGCCTACGAGGAAGGCTTTCTTGGCGACGACGTTATCGGCCCAGGCCTTGACGGCGGCATCCGAGATGTCATCCTTCGGGTCGAGCAGGGAGATGGTCTTCGTCTTGGCGTTGTCGAGCAGGAATTCGATTTCAAGCGTGCGTTTCATGGTGAGACTCCTTTCGTGGTCTAGAGGCAGAGGGGGTGGGGGCTTAGTCCGTGATCATCGTCGCGTTCTCGAGGCGCTGGATGTCGCCGACATCGTGCGACTGCAGGGCGCCGAGGCCCTGGCCGACGGCGAGCAGATCCTCGTCGCTGATCTCCGGGTTGATGGAGCTGAACGTGCGCGTCGCGTACTTGACCGTACCCGTATTCGTCGTGCCGTTCTCCACCTTAATCTTGAGGGACGTCGTGATGTTCGTGCGCTGCGTAGCCATGATGATTCTCCTTTCGATTTTCAATGGCAGAAATGAGTGGGATAGAGGTGGCCTCAGAGACAGCCGCGAGGCCGGCGGACTGCCTGTTGGCTTGGGTGTTATTCCCTTGCCTTGATTTTATTGTACGGGATTGACATGTCAAAAGCAAGTGATTTTTTAAAGAAGATTTTGACACTTGAGTTGACACATCCTGGACAAAAGCTTCCAATTATATATGCGCCGGTACATATCGCCAGAGCATCGGGGCGGGCTCTTCCTCTTCGTAGATCAGCTCTCCCTCGGGCGTGATATGTGCCCGCAGGAACTGGTCGACGCCGCTCGCGATGGCCTGACCGAAGACGGCGGGGTAGTCGAGCAGCAGTCGGATGTCCTCATCGTTATCGAGGAAGGCGGTCTCGACGAGGATGGCGGGCATGGCAGTGCGCCTCAGGACGGTGAAGTCGGGATTGACCTTGACGCCGCGGTCGGGGAAAGTCTTGTCGAGGCGGCTGACGGCCCGGTGCACGGACGCCTGCACGATGGTCGCGAGGCCGTGGCCCCATGAGCACTCGCTGAACGCGTACGTCTCGCAGCCGCGGCCGCCGCCGGCATTGGCGTGGATCGAGAGGAAGACATCGGCCGGCCAGTTGTTGGCGAGCGCCGTGACATTCGGGTAGGCGGGTGCCTCGCCGCGCAGGTTGTGGCTTTGCACCGTCTTCGTCGAGTGGCCGTAGCGTTCGAGCGCGATGCAGCAGTTCTGCGCGATGCGCGCATTGACCTCGGCTTCCGTGATATCGTGTTCGAGATTGACCGCGCCGGGGTCCGGCCGGCCGCCGAGTGCATGGCCCGGATTGATAAAGATACGCATATTGCTCTCCTTTCACATGAGTTGGACTGAGGAATGAGGATGGACTTGCTCATTCCATCCACTTTCCTTCCTATTATAATAGAAGTTATGAGGCAGATTCCGGCGGATTGCCAGATTTGTCCGTACCATTATCTGATTTTGAAGATTCCCTCGCCAGCCTTGACTTCTTCGCCGCCTGCTTGGCTCTCCAGACGGCTTCCGGCCCGGCCGCATAGATGGCCTCCGACCTGGCGAGGATGACTTCCGCCAGCACCGGATTGATGAGCTCGTAATGCGGCTTGCGCGCGATGCGCTCGATCGCGAGAATCCCGAGATTGCAGAGCTCCTGGCGTGCCGCGACGAACGTCCCGTGCGAGATCCCACCGGCCTCGCGGCGCAGCGTCAGCTCGCGGATCGACCCGCCGCCGTACTTCTCAATTCCCCGATACAGCCCCTGTGCATGATTCGTTGCAAACATGAGTATCCTCCTCTCGGACCTGCGTCTCTGCTACGGTGAAAACCTGATACGATTTCGAGCCAGCGAGCATTTCCTCTGGCGTCATGAGCATGTGCGGGCGCACATTGCTGATGAGATAGTACTTGACCGAGCGGCTGCCCGGCTCCTGCTCGTAGAGCAGATACCCCTGCTCTGTGAGCTCCGCGCGGGCGCGCTGCACCGACGAGCGCGAGAGCCGCAGGGCCCCGGCCAGCTCGTTGAGCTGCAAATGCAAGGGAAATTGCCAGTACGCAGCGTTCGCGCGGTAGAAGAGATACTGCCAGAGTGCCTGTGCGCTCGCCGACAGCGGCCGGACCGGCATCATCTGGTGGAAGTAGCGGAACTCCGTGATGAAGCCCGTCATCGCTTCCTTGGCCATAGAAAACACCCCTTTCATCAAACATCTTGTAGGATAGGCAGCCAACAGCAAAACGGGCCCGCCCATCTCCAAGGCATCATAGACCGAGAGGATTGTCGGACCGCTGATCTGCCTTGCGAGACAAGCAAGCCCGAAAATCGTCTTGTTTGTTGGTCGTGCAAAAGAGTGTGCGTCGCATCGCTGCTGACAAGCTTAGTATACGGTACCGGGCTGCTCCGTGTCAAGCGTAAAAATGCCTGCGGACCGAGGACAAGACGTGTCAAATGAGTGTCAACCCTTGAAAATACTAGCTTTTGCGCTCAAAAGAAAATTTTTTGACACTTCGAAAAAGCAGATAAAAACGATCGTAAAATAAGTCTAAGTGAGAATAAATGCCAACAACAAGCCAGAATCTTCAAACCAGATGCACCGCCTCATCAGACTTCAGACGCACAGCCAGCACAGAGAAGGGGGCGCCTCTACGTTACTTTTTTCTTTCGCTTCGCTAGAGCTACGTCTTAGAGAGCCCGCAAAGCCAGCAGCACCAACGGAAAGCGGCTATCCACAAGGTCACAGAATGCAGAAAACTGGACACAGCGCGGGCGCAGCCTGATGCATAGAGCGGGGCAGTGGTCGAATTTATCCACAATATATATGTAGTTATGCACATATTATCCACATATATATCCACAGAGTAACCCGCAGCTGCATGCATGGCCAGGATCTGCTGCCGTTCTCATCTAAGCCAGTTGTAACCAGCAGGCTTTTGGGGTATAATGAGGACATAGCGTTTTAGCATCTAAGAGATAAATTCGGCATTAGAGGGAAGATGCGGATATATTTTCATCCTAAGGGGAAGGGTAGTCATGAAAGAATATGCAGCGCGAAATGATTCGGAATTCTTGAAGCGTAGATTGCATCAAGAGCCAGATGATCCAGTGGGAACCATCCATCGAGATCCGTTTCAGCGTGATCGTGATCGGATTCTGCATTCTCGTGCATTCCGCAGGATGATGCACAAGACACAGATTTTCAATGCAAACAAGGGGGACCATTACCGGAATCGCCTGACACATACACTCGAAGTCTCTCAGATTGCTCGCTCAATCGGCAAGGATTTAGGGCTCAATGATGAGCTTGTCGAGGCGATTGCACTGGGGCATGATGTGGGCCATACGCCGTTTGGCCATATCGGAGAGCGGACGTTAGGGAAAATTCTGATGGACGGGATTGATTTGCGCGATAAAAAAATCTGCGTCATTCATGAAGATTTTAAGCACAACTTTCAATCACTACGTGTTGTCGATACACTGGAATCTCGCTGCGAAAAATATATGGGCATCAACTTGACTTTTGCAACGCGAGAGGGTATCTTGAAGCATACGAAATGCATCAAAAAGAAGACTGAAAGGCCTTACCTGTATGGTGCTAGCTTGAATCTATCCGATATTGACCTAGAAGCCCCCTCTATCACATTAGAAGGGCAGACTGTGGCGATAGCCGATGAGATTGCGCAGTGTACCCACGACCTAGAAGACGGTGTACGAAGCGGCATCATTGGCTTCAATGAGCTGCTCAAACAGCCTTTAGTGAAGGATTGCATGGAACGATATGGTATCGAACCAAACAGACATAGTGATGCCCCGGCTTATGAGACGCGTTCCTTCATCATCAAGCACCTCGTTGGTTTCCTGATCTCGGATGTCGATAAGACTTCTAGAAAAAAGATTGATGCATACATCGAGAAGACCAGTAAAAAAGATGGGGATTATCTGTTTACGGAAAGCTGCATTACATTTTCTGATGAAGTAGACAAGAAAAGGACAAAACTACAGAAATGGGTGAACAACAAAATCATCCACTCGGAGAAAATCAGCATCTCGGATTCGAAGTCGGAGTACTTCATCCGCCAGATGTTCAAGGCCTTTTATCAGCATCCTCTTGAACTCCCCGATTACGTCTTGAAGCGATATTGCCGTCTGTCTGAGAATATCAAAGATTTTAACCGTGATTTGCTGGATGATGATATGATAGAAAAGATGCAGTATGATAGCCTTTTTATCCGTCTGATTGCCGATCACATCGGCGGAATGACAGATCAGTATGCATCCCGGACATATAAGAAATTGTACTATCCAGATTATATTTGATATCTGTATTCAATAGGATATACCAGACCTGAAAGGAATAGAACAATATGGTTGATTTATCTATCATTTTGCCTGTGTATAATCATGCACCATATATCAAACAAGCAATTGATAGTATCTTGATGCAAAAGGTGAATTTTACGTATGAAGTCTTGATCGGTGAAGATTGCTCGACAGACAATTCACGGGAAATATTAAAGAATTTAGAAAAAAACTTGCCGTCTAATTTCCATATCTTTTATCGAGAAAAGAACATGGGAGGTAAGGGAGAAGGGAATTTCAATGACCTTTATAAGCGAATGCAGGGAAGATATATTAGTGTCTTAGAAGGCGATGACTTTTGGACATATGAATACAAATTACAGAAGGAATATGACTTTTTAGAAGAGCATCTTGATTACATAGCAGTTGCTCATGATACAGAAGTGGTCGATGAAAATGGAAATAAGATGCATTGGACATATCCTTGCTGTAGAAAACCAGAGTATACGATATGGGATTTTCGTAAGGGATTATTAGCTGGACAAACTGCAACAATTATGGCTCGTAATTATATAAATGATCCGTCAATTGATACTCAATTATTACCTAGCAGTTTTCCAGGCGATAGAAAAGATGCTTTTTTACTGATCGCTAATGGTCGTGTTCACTGTTTCCTTGAAAAATGGAGTGCATATCGGTTGGTTGTAACACATGGTTCGAGTTTTAGTGCTACTAGTCGTCTTCAGCCACCTGATTTCAAAGCACCTCTTGATTATTATTACAGCTTATATGATTATGCATGCAAGCATGATGTTGATGAAAAAGTAAAGTTAGTTACCGAACAGCTTTACTTTAACTATCTATTTCGTATTGTCTTGCGCAAGAAAATAAGCGAGATCTCTTTCAAAGATTTGAAAGAGGCATTTCATAATTTACATCATCCAATTAGAACTTCTGTATATACTACAATACAGTCTTTGCTTTGGCCATACCATAAAATAAATGGAAAACTAGAATCTATTAAATACGAAAAAGCGACAGGATTACGATAATTATGGCCTTTACAAGAAGAGATGTATTTATTAATTTTATATGGAAGTTAGCTGAGCGCTCTGGTAGTCAAGCAATCTCATTCCTTGTCACCATTATTCTGGCACGCCTCTTAATGCCATCAGATTATGGCACAGTTGCACTGGTGATGGTATTCTTGACTATCTTACAGGTGTTTGCAGATAGTGGCTTTGGCGTGGCTTTGATACAGAAGAAAGATGCTGATGATGTTGATTTTTCCAGTGTATTTTACATAAATGTCGCGATTGGCTGCTTGCTGTATGCGATTATGTGGGGGATGGCACCTCTCATTGCGTCATTCTATCAAATGCCGGATTTGGTGGCGTTGGTTCGCGTCATGAGTTTGGTCCTGCTGATCAATTCTCTGCGCAATGTCCAACAGGCATACGTTTCAAAGCATATGATCTTCAAGCGGTTCTTCTATGCGACACTTGGTGCTTCCATTGTTTCGGCTGTAGTGGGCATCAGTATGGCTTATCTTGGCTTTGGCGTCTGGGCATTGGTTGCGCAGCAGTTGACCAATAATGCAATTGGCACGGCTATCCTGTGGTTTACCGTCAAGTGGCGTCCAAAACTCATCTGTTCTCTGGAGCGCTTGAAGGGCTTATTCTCTTTTGGCTGGAAAATGCTGAGTTCCGCTCTGTTGGATACAGGCTATCAGCAGCTCTGGCAATTGATTATTGGCAAGCTGTATTCGCCCGCGGACCTGGCTTTCTTCAATCAAGGTCAGAAGTTCCCGAATCTTATCGTCACCAACATCAATGCTTCTATCGATAGCATCCTGCTCCCGACGATGGCGAGTGAGCAGGATCATCGTGAGCGGGTGCGGGATATGACGCGGCGGGCTATCAAGACGAGTATCTTCATCATGGCACCGATGATGATGGTCCTAGCATTTTCTTCGACGAATGTTGTGACGCTGGTCTTGACCGAGAAGTGGTTGCCTTGTGTGCCGTTTCTTTGCATCTTCTGCATCAACTACATGTTCTGGCCGGTGCATACGGCAAACCTCAATGCCATCAATGCACTGGGACGCAGTGATATCTTCCTGAAGCTGGAAATCATCAAGAAAGTGGTAGGCCTCAGCGTCCTGTTCTTCACGATGCAGTATGGTGTCATGACTATGGCATATGGCATGCTCTTGACTGACGTGCTGAGCCAGATCATCAACTCGTGGCCGAATCGCAAGTTGCTGGGGTACGGGTATCTACATCAGTTGCGCGACTTGCTGCCGAGCATCGTGCTGGCGGTGGTATCAGGGGGTGCAGCATACGGCATCGGCATGATGCAACTGCCGATCCACTTGGCACTCGTCATCACTCTGCAGGTCATCGTCGGAGCTGTGACGTATCTCGTTTTGTCGTACCTGTTCCGCATCGATTCGCTGTTGTACCTGTTCCAGGCCATCAAGCCAATTGTAGTGCGAAAACTTGGTTGATGCAGATTGTATGGGAGATATAGAAGAAGGGAAGGTGCACGAATGCAATTAGCAATATATGGTGCTGGCAGCTTGGGAAAAAATTTATATGATGTTGCTTTGCGTGTCAATAAACGAGATCATCGATGGACAGATATATTCTTTATCGATGACATTCGTCAAGAACGTCAATTTTACTCGAGTCGTGTTCAGCGTCTTGCTGAGGTTCAGCAGATGCAAGAGCCGGTAGAAGCCGTAGTGGCTAATGGTACCCCGAAGAATCGCAAGAAGATGGCAGAAGTATTACGGCAGGCAAGGATTTCTTTGACGAATCTGATTGATCCGTCTGCCATCATTGCACCTTCTGCAATGTTCACTGGGGGGAATTTCAATCCTCTCTTATGCAACAGTTTCCAGTGATGCTGTTGTAGGAGAAAATACGTTAATCCAGCCGTATGTACATATTTCACATGATGTCCATGTCGGTGCAAATGATGTGGACGGTGACTCAATCATGGTTGGCAATCCTGCTCGCGTTTTGCGTAAGAACGAGACGGGGGAGGTGTTCCAGCGCTGATTCTGAGTCCGGAAAGGACGCAAAATACCATGAATACTAAAAAGAAACTGTTGCTATTAGGTGGTTCACGTTACTTGTTGCCAGTAATAAAAGCTGCGCATGATTTGGGTATATATGTCATTACTTGTGACTATTTACCACATAACTATGCACATCAATTCGCTGATGAGTACCATAATGTTAGCATTATCGATAAAGAAGCCGTCCTAGAGTTGGCTCAAAAACTGAATATCGATGGTATCATGTCTTATGCGACCGATCCTGGTGTTGCTACAGCTGCTTATGTAGCTGAGAAAATGCATCTCCCTGGGAACAATCCATATGAGTCTGTGGCTATCCTGCAGAACAAAGGGAAGTTCCGTCATTTCTTACAGGAACATGGGTTCAATGTTCCTAAAATGAAGGCTTTCCGTGATTGGAATGAGGTAAAACACTCTTTGGCGGATATTGAATACCCTGTCATTGTCAAACCAACAGATTCAGCAGGAAGTAAAGGTGTCAGTCGAGTGGATAGGGAACAAGACTTGGAAGCTGCTGTATCCTATGCATTAAATCATTCCATCGGTCATGAATGCATCGTAGAACAATTCATAGAAAAAGATGGCTTTTCAACGGATACAGACAGCTTTTCAATCAACGGAAAGTTAGTCTTTTTCTCTTTGGATGATCAATGGTTTGATACGCAGGCTGCAAATGAATATACGCCAGCGGCTTATTGCTGGCCTTCTACTATGCCAAGCAAGTTTCAAAACGAGCTACATGATGAAATCCAAAGATTACTGACTTTACTCCATATGGGGACATCTATCTATAATATTGAGACACGTTTAGGAAAAGATGGAAAAGCATATATTATGGAAGTATCCCCACGCGCAGGTGGTAATCGCTTGGCGGAGATGCTCCGATATGCTACAGGACAGGACATCATTCGTGCTAGTGTGCAAGGAGCATTGGGGCTGCCGATTGATCCGCTTACTATGCCTGAATATCATGGTCATTGGGGCATTGCTATACTTCATAGTGAACAAGAAGGAATCTTTAAGAGGATTCAGTATGATGAGTCGCTTCAAGATAAGATTGTAGAAAAAGATGTATGGGTTAATCCTGGTGATAAAGTAGAACCTTTCACTGGTGCAAATGAATCTTTGGGAACCTTAGTATTGCATTGTTCTACGCACGGGGAATTAGTTGCTACACTGAAGGATTTGAACAATCTAGTAAAGATTGAATTGGAATCATGAGGGAGATAAAGGCTTTATGCATGAGATAGGCGGATATTTTGAGATGGAGACATTTCACGGACAAGAATATCATATGGGTGCTTACGCCTTTGATTCTGGCAGAAATGCTCTGGCTGCGCTAGTTAAAGCTCGTCAGTATAAAAATGTCTATCTACCAGACTTTTCTTGTGATTCTATGGCCGATGGCATAAGAAAAGGCGGGGCTAAAGTACGATATTACTCTGTAGATGCAAATTTTCAACCACTATTCCCTTCGACTCTAGCTCCAGAAGATGCACTGCTCATTGTTAATTACTATGGTCAGCTTACGAACGAGATTTTGGTTGCTTACGCAAGAAAATATGTGCGTGTTATTATTGATAATACACAAGCTTTTTTCCAAGCTCCATTACCACACGTTGACACGACGTATTCTTGTCGTAAGTTTTTTGGTGTTGCAGATGGAGGCTATCTGTACACAGATGCTGTGGTAGAAGACTACGAAGTAGATGTTTCGGCCAAGCGGATGTTGTTTGTACTTGGACGTTATGATGAGGATGCCTCTACCTATTATCAAGAGGCTTCGCAAAACAACGAGATTTTTTCAGATAAACCAATACAAATGATGTCGAAGTTGACCCATAATTTATTGCGTGCTATTGATTATGATGCAGCAGCAAGGAAAAGACAACATAATGCAGCTTATTTGCATAGTCACTTGAAGAGTATTAATAAGTTGAAGATTCATGCCCCTTATGGTGCATTTATGTATCCTCTGATGATTGATTTGTCTATCAAAGGAGGATTGATTAGGAAAATACTTCAGCAGTCTAAGATTTATGTTCCTTGCCTTTGGCCAGATACGCTATGTAGGGCAAGTACAGATACAATAGCATATCAGCTAGCAGAGAATATTGTACCTTTACCATGCGACCAACGATATAATATTGATGATATGGATTATATCCTTAAGAAAATCCATGAGATTGTGTAGTGAGGTAAGCTCCTAACAAAAGGCTTATTTTATCTGGTGTGATAGAGTAACACTAATAAATTTGAGCTATACCATGATATACCATAAGATGAAGTTTGATTTAGGAGGACTGTTATGTCAAAAATCTTAGTAACTCGGTCGTCGATGCCGCCGATGGATGAGTATGTGAATGAAATCAAGGACATCTGGGACAGCCGCTGGCTGACGAATATGGGTGTGAAGCACAAGGCTTTGCAGGCAGGTCTGCGTGAATATCTCGGCGTGGAGAACATTGATTTGTTCACGAATGGCCATATGGCGCTGGAGCTTTCGCTGCAGGCGATGAATCTGCAGGGGGAGGTCATCACGACGCCGTTCACGTTTGCTTCGACGACGCATGCGATTGTCCGCAATGGCCTGACGCCGGTGTTCTGTGACATCAATCCGCAGGATTTCACGATGGATGTGGACAAGCTTGAGTCCCTGATCACGGACCGCACGTGTGCCATCATGCCGGTGCATGTTTATGGCAATGTCTGCAATGTCGAGGAGATTGAGCGAATTGCCAACAAGTATGAGCTGAAGGTCATCTATGACGCGGCACATACGTTTGGTGTCAAGTACAAGGGCAAGAGCACGGCTGCTTTTGGTGATGTCTCTTGCTTCAGCTTCCATGCGACGAAGGTCTTCCACTCAATCGAGGGTGGTGCAGCCTGCTTCCGCGATAAGGAGTTTGGTGAGAAGCTCTATGGCCTGAAGAACTTCGGCATCCGTGGCCCGGAGAAGGTGGATGCTGTCGGTGCTAATGCGAAGATGAATGAGTTCTGCGCGGCGATGGGCATCTGCAATCTGCGTCATGTCGATGAAGAGATTGCGAAACGCGGCAAGGCAGTGGCGCGCTATCGCGAACGCCTCGGCGATGTCGATGGCCTGCAGCTCAACCCCATCCAGAAGGATGTCAAGCCGAACTATGCGTACTTCCCGGTGATCTTTGACGAAAAGCTCTTCGGCGCAACGCGCAATGAGGTCATGGAGGCCCTGGCTGCACACGACATCGGCGCACGCAAGTACTTCTACCCGCTGACGAATACGTTCGAATGCTTCCACAACATGTTCGACGTCAACGAGACGCCAGTCGCCCTGCATATGAGCCGCCACGTCCTGACACTGCCGCTCTATGCAGATCTGAGTGTTGAGGATGTCGACCGGATCTGTGATATCGTGTTGAGCTTGAAGAAGTAAATCTGCATAGAAAATCTAGGAGATATTCTCCTAGATTTTTTCTGCTTATTTTTGATGGAGTTATGTTTTTGTGATGAGAGGGAGATGGCATTGGGAGAGCAGTGTATACCAAAGAAGAAAATTCGTTCGTCGAATATTGAGTTGATGCGTATCGTATTGATGGTCATCATCATCATGCATCATTATGTTGTGAATTCTGGCATTATGGATGGTGTGAACCTCAGTGATTTGTCGGTGAATGTTGTTTTCCTGCAATACTGGGGAATGTGGGGGAAGATGGCAATCAATGCCTATGTCATGGTAAGTGGATTCTTCTTGTGTACTTCATCACTCACTTGGCAGAAGTACATGAAGCTGCTCTTACAAATTTTATTCTATCAATTTGTACTCTATGCTATCTTGATTGTTCTTGGATATGCGACATTAGCACCAAAAGAAATGTTCAAGACGATTTTCGCCTTATTCTACGGTGCAGGGAATAGCTTTGTTTCATCTTTTATGCTATTCTACCTCTTTGTTCCCTACTTGAATAGATTACTTGACTCTATCAAGAATAAGGGGGGGGTGGAGCGCTTACTCGTTCTGCTATTCGTTGTGAATACCGTTACGGTTACCTTCTTTAAGAGCCATGCATTCAATGAGATAACTTGGTACATGAATATCTATTTTGTCGGTGCTTATTTACGGCTGTATGCCGGTGCGTGGTCGAAACGCCTATCATTTTCTGTCAAGTGGCTGTTACTCTTTGTAGCATTATCTTTTCTCAGCATTGCCGCGCTGGATGCTATTGGTATGCGCCTGCATAAGGATTGGGTATTTGCTTATTATTTCATGATTGATTCAAGTAAGATTCTGGCTTTCTTTGTTAGTATTGGTGTATTCTTGCTCTTCAAGAATTTGCCGATAAAGCATAGTCATTTTATCAATGTCGTGGCGAAGACAACATTCGGCGTCTTACTCATCCATGCACATAGTGATGCAATGCGTACACTTCTATGGAAGCACCTTGCTGATGTGCCGTCGATGCTCCATGCTTCGACATCCGCATTGATTTTTCATGCAATGATCTGGGCACCGCTTGTCTTTATTGTATGCAGTGCACTTGATTACTTACGCATCCGCTATCTGGAGCCTCCTGTGATGAACTGGATCTATAAGAACAGCGATGCAATAGAGGCGCGTACCAACCGAATGATATTAAAGCTGCAGACGATGGGGAAGAGAATCGTTGGAGAATAAATGATTCAAGATTAGGGAGGAAGTTTTTTGGCTACCAATAAACGCATTCAATCCTTGGAAGGCCTCCGTGGCATCATGATCTTCTTGATTGTCCTGAGCCATATGGAGTTTCTGAAGTATTGCAATTTCGGTCATGCTTATGAGTTGTACTGGCATAATCCGACTATCGCGGTGGATTACTTTTTCATGCTTTCTGGATTCGGCATGATGTACAGCTTCTTGAAACATGGCGGTGTGTCTGCTGCGGGGGGGCAGATGTACGCCTGATATCTATTGACTTTGCCAAGGCGAAGATACGTAAGTTGTATCTGCTCTACGTCGTCACGATGTTGGCGATGGTGCCGATGGTATTGGCGCAGGGGTGGCTGCATGGTAAGAGCCTGCTCATGAATCTCGGCACGGTAGCGGTGAAGCTCGCGATCTGTGCGCCGCTCGTGCAGTCGGCTTTTGGCACGACGCACTTGTCGCATGCGTTTAATGGCGTCTGCTGGTTCTTCTCGACCTTGGCGCTGATCTATCTCGTCAGTCCTTGGCTGATGAAGCGCATCGCAGGATGGCATCATGTATGGCGGGCTGTTGCGGTGCTTCCTGTTGTCATTGCCGTGCTATATGTTGTCTTTGGGATAGCAGATGCGCAGGTGAGTTTCTTTGATGATTTTGCGTATGGCTCACCGTATATGCGTGTCTGGTTCGTCGTCTATGGCATGGTCCTGGCGCGCATCATCTTTGCATGGCGGATGAATGACACAGTGCCAGAATGGATGTCATCGGCAGAGATTGGTGTGGCGCTCTCCTGCATCGCTTGGTTTTTCCTGCGGAATACGTTTGTGGAGATGGAAACATCCAGAGCACTCCTGCGTTTTGTGGATGTCCTGCTCTGTGGGGGCCTGCTCTTCATCCTGTCATTCGAGCGGGGACGTGTTTCGCGTCTGCTGGAGCGGCCGGGATTCCTGCGCCTTGGTCATTTGGCGATGTATGTTTACCTGATTCATTATCCGCTGCGCTGCTACTGGGAGCCCATCGTGCTCAAGCGTGTGATGGGGAACCAGATGAGTGATGCGCTGGGCTTGATCAGCGTCGTCATCATCGTAGCCTTGACGATGGTGCTGGCCATGGCGTGGGATAAATGGCAGACCGCACGACGGATGCGAACCTGATGAATAAACTTGTCTAGGTTCTCAATTGTTTCAATTAATTTGAGGAGTGAATTTTTATGACGATTATCGTGACCGGCGGTGCCGGCTTCATTGGCTCGAACTTCATCTACTACATGCTCAAGAAGCATCCGAATGACCGCATCATCTGTGTCGACAAGCTGACGTATGCGGGCAACCTCGAGACGCTTGAAGGGGCGATGGAGAAGAAGAACTTCAAGTTCATCCGTGCGGACATCGCAGACCGCCGTGCGGTCTACCGCATCTTCGAGCAGGAGAAGCCGGACATCGTCGTCAACTTCGCGGCGGAGTCGCATGTCGACCGCTCCATCGAGAATCCGGAAATCTTCCTGCAGACGAATGTCATCGGCACGAGCGTGCTGCTCGACGCCTGCCGCAAGTACGGCATCGACCGCTACCATCAGGTCTCGACGGACGAGGTCTACGGCGACCTGCCGCTCGACCGCCCGGATCTCTTCTTCACGGAAGAGACGAACCTCAAGACGTCGAGCCCGTATTCGGCTTCGAAGGCCGGTGCTGACCTGCTCGTCATGGCCTACCACCGCACCTACAAGATCCCGACGACGATCTCGCGCTGCTCGAATAACTACGGACCGTACCACTTCCCGGAGAAGCTCATCCCGCTGATGATCATCAACGCGCTGTCCGACAAGAAGCTGCCGGTTTACGGCGATGGCAAGAACGTCCGCGACTGGCTCTACGTCGAGGACCACTGCCATGCCATCGACCTGATCCTGCAGAAGGGCCGCGTCGGCGAGGTCTACAACATCGGCGGCCACAATGAGCGCGCCAATATCGACGTCGTCAAGACCATCCTCAAGGAGCTCGGCAAGTCCGAAGACCTCATCGAGTACGTCACCGACCGCAAGGGCCACGACCGCCGCTACGCCATCGACCCGACGAAGATCCATACGGAACTCGGCTGGGAACCGGAGACGAAATTCGAGGACGGCATCAAGAAGACGGTCAAGTGGTACCTCGAGCATAAGGCTTGGTGGCAGCATATCATCGATGGTGACTATCAGCATTATTACGAGGATATGTACAGCAAGAAACAGGTACTGGAATACGCGAAATGATCGGTAAGCGCTAAATTTTGCTGGATGGTCTTGTTCCATAGCAGGACGGCGTCGAGGTGTTCGGGATATTGCTGGATGTCGGTGTTAGGCAGGTGCTCGAAGAGGTGATTGAAGTATTGGAACGGGTTCAGGCCGTATGACACAGTTGACCAGCGTTGCATGTGGGAGCGGGATGCTCCGCGCGGATCTTCTCTTTGCCCATGGATAACCGTCTCGTGCTCAGCTTCTGACGGCTTTGTTCGTTCGGATAAAGTAGACAACGTCTCCACTACCTCCGTAAAGTCAAGATTCTAGAGAATAAATAAGAATGTGAGCGGCTCTGATGAGTCGCTTTCTCTCTATTATGTGTATATTATTTTATTTTAGCGCAGTGGTATTAATAAGGGCGTGAACTTATGCGTTATAGTGAAATGGAATTTCCTTTAGCAAAATTTGATCTGATGCTCGCATCTTTACATGATATATGGAAAAAAGGATGGTTGGATGAATATTCAGAAGATCATTTTTTGATTCGGGCGATACGAAGAGAGTTGCATGACATAAAAGCCGAGCGACAATTGAAGAATAATCGAATGTGTTATTATCCTGGGCAATTCAATATAGATAGCGAAGAGTTTTCTGTGAATTTTTGTATAAATTTTTCATTTGCTTTGGGAAGCTTGATAGAGTGTTTTGGTGAGACTAGTATCAAGAACTTTGTTGTCAATCAATTATCTGCAGGAAAATCTCACTATAATGAGGACACCTTTTATGAGGCATTATCTGAGGTGTCTATTTTACGTTTTTTTATTGGAAGAGCAGAGTGGAATCAATATTTATATGAACCCACATTACACCAATCTAGCAACAGAAAAAATCCAGAGGCAAGTTTTATCTTGGATTACAAAGATAATCGAAAAATTCGATTTAATATTGAGGTCAAGTCACCTAAATTCCTTTATGTACCAGATGATATTGACAAGCCCACACTTATCCCTGCTATATTATTGTCAAAAGAAGGAAGACAAAAATTCAAAGAATTCTGTGATGAAAATTCAATACGCTATGTCAATCCTCGTGTAATGAAGCTGAAGGATTTCATTAACAGTGCTGCCGATAAATTTACAGAGCCGAAAGAGGATGAATACAACCTACTTTATATTAACTGGTCTTATTCGGAGTTTCCAAGCGATGGATTTTTAGAGGCATGGGGGCTCTTGATGAATCCTATAAATGGTTTGATGACACATGAGTATTTCGCTCAAGAGATAGGGATTCCAGAAGATGCCTTCAAGAAGATATCTGCAATCATTGTCTATACCGAAGCACTTGACGGTTTGATGTTCAGTGATTTTAAAGATGTTTGGATACGCCATGGAGGATCGACTTGTTTTCGCATGATTATTAATCCTAATGAAAAGGATATTTTTACAGATGATATATACAAAAGACGATTGGAAATTTTAGGACAGGTTACGGCTATGTATCCGAGTATTGATCCTATGAAATATGTTCTTTTCAGCTATCATACTAGAGAAAATATTGATAAGTCTAATACATTAATAGACGACATATATAAACTGATAGAGAGATATTCGTTAAGAGAGGACTCATAAAGGAAGGTGAAGCAAGATGGATTTGAATGATATTCGTTTAGCTATCTATCAGCTTTTGATTGAGGGAAAACAGATGATGTGCGATGCCGTGGAGGATAATAAGGAGAATATAGAAACTATCCGAGATGTATTAGGCGTTATCGGTGATACAGCAACAGCAGCCAAGATTATCCAGACTGCAATTACTCTGCCAGATCAATTGTATATGCGAAAATATCGACGCTTTGAAAAAGGGGTAGGTGAGTATAATCTGCCTGAGCGTCAAAAAATCATGCGAAACGTATCGAAGTTGAAGGTGAAGACGTATACGCCGTTTATCTTGAATGTTATTAATGCTTGCGAAGAAGAGGAGAAGATGGACTTCCTTGTAAAGCTTACAGCAGCATGGATGGAGAAACGGTTAGATGATGCAGATTATCGTCGCTTGGCACTGATGATGGAGCGGACACCGTATGATGATATGATCTATCTGAAGGGATTATTTGAAAAACAGCATATAGAGCTTCGTTCGGTAATGGAGGAATCTTTGCTTGCAAACGGATGGCTAAACGCAGACAGTGTAGCTTTGCAAAAAATACATCGTGATGCCGTGACTCAATGCCATTTAACGGCTAATGCATGGAAGTTTGGCGAGGTGGTCTTCGGAATAAAATCGCCGAAGGGGACAAATCCGTTTAGGCCGTCAATTGTGTTTGAGGTACAAGAAACGCAGGGATAATTCGCTTGCCTTGCTATGCTTTGAATAATCCGGTCCTAGTGTACCGCAAATCCGGTCAATCGGAAACCGTGAATCCGGTGAAAAGAAACCGGCCATTCTCAATTGAGAATGGGTGTGCCGTTCTGGGCACACGGGAACCACCGCCGAGCTGGTCGAACCATTCTCTGTCGTCGTGTTGCGAGCAGAAGATGGTGGATGCATGGCGTCGACGCTTGTGGATGAGCTCTGCCATCTCACGGCGTTCCTGCTCATTTGGCGGGACCAGCAGCCACTCGTCGATGATGAGAAGCTTGGGGTTGGTGTACTTCTTCAGTATCTTGCGGTAGGTATTCTCTTGACGAGCCAGGGCAATATCTGTAAGGTAGTCCGACAAGCGGATGAATGCTGTCGGATAGTCGTGACAGCATGCCTCATATCCAAGGACGCAAGCAAGATAAGTCTTTCCTCCGCCGGTCGCTTCCGTGATGAATACATTGAGATTCCTCTCGATGTACTCGCAGGTCCCAAGTTTCTCGATGAGTCGGCGATTCAACCGCCTGCCGCCAGCCTAGTCGACCTCAATTTTCTCACCGGGCTGATGATGTGACGATGATGCATTCCTGAAAACCTGATAAAGCCTTGTATCATAAGGTTTTTAGGCGTGCGAAACTTGAGTTAAGATAAAGTTGTAAAACAATGTAAATACTCTTGATTATAAGTCATTTTATTGATAAAATAGTATTGAGGTGATACCATTGAAATACTGTACAATCAATAAATTTGCTAAAATCATCGGGGTCACCCCACGAACTCTCAGAAACTGGGATAGAAGCGGCAGGCAAAGAAGATGATTCGAGAGTTGGCAGGAGATGATTCAGATGATAAAGTCAATCCGAGTACAGCTGTTGCCGAACAATAAACAGAAGACTAAGCTATTCCAATTTGCTGGTGCTGCAAGATATGCTTACAACTGGGCGTTGAATAAGCAGATGGATAATTTCCGTGAAGGACACAAAATCCAGACGGACTGTGAGCTTCGCAAGGAATTCACAATCCTGCGTCATTCAGAGGGAAATGAGTGGCTTCAGGATGTATCGAACAACGTCACGAAACAGGCCATCAAAGACTTGTGCATTGCCTACAAGAACTTCTTCCGCAAGCAGAAGAAGCCTGGCTACATCAAGTATTCCTCGAAGAAAATTACTCATTATAACCGCATCGGCAAGAGCTTGACCGTCTATGACATGAACGGCCATCCCAAGTTCAGGAGCAAGAAGAATGGGGATTTCCGCTTCTATCAGGACAATGTCAAGATTCAGTTTACAGAGACACATGTCAAGCTGGAAAGCCTTGTCGGGAGCAGGCGGAAGAACCGCCAGCGGCTTAACTGGATCCGGCTTGCTGAAAGGAACAGGATTCCTGTCCGAGCGAAATACACGAACCCGCGGATTGCGTTCGACGGTGAGCGCTGGTGGCTCTCGGTCGGGATACAGACATCCCGAAAACTAAAACCTTTGCGCGGACTGTCGTTTGTTTGCAAGAAACGGCGATATGCTCGCTCAGAAGGAATTGGCATTGATTTAGGCATCAAGGACTTGGCGGTACTCTCTGACGCCACTAAAGTCAGAAATATCAACAAGACCCGTGCGATAAGAAGACTCAAGAAGAAAAGACGCAGGTTGCAGCGTCAGGTATCTCGAAAATACCAGATGAACAAGAAAGGAGAACATTACTGCAAAACGAGCAACCTTATAAAAAGTGAAAAACGACTTTTACGGATCAATCACAGGCTGGCAAACATCCGCCAGAACCACATTCATCAGGCTACGTCGGCAATTATAAAGCGAAAACCAAGCTTTGTATGTCTCGAAGACTTGAATGTTCGTGGTATGATGAAAAATCGATACTTATCCGAGAAAATCCAGGAACAGAATCTTTACGAATTCCGCAGACAGATTGAGTACAAGGCGCACTGGTCCAAGATACCCGTTGTCATAGCAGATAGATGGTATCCGAGCTCCAAAACTTGTGTTATCTGCGGTCATGTAAAGAAAGAACTGAACCTATCGGAAAGGACGTATGTCTGCCCTGTATGTGGCAATATAATCGATCGTGACTTTCAAGCAGCACTGAACCTCAAACGTTATGGGGAATCAGAGCGAATGAAATCTGCAAGCTGATAGAAAGAAATCTATGTAGATACGTACCGATCCGTTAGTCGGGAGCAGACGTGCCTTCTTGCGATGACAAGGAGTGTCATGTCAAAGCCTCTGGAGCATTACATCAAACGTGAGTAGCTTGTCCTTCGGAATGGCAAAAACGGGTGCGATGAACGAGGAATGAAACGTAAAAGTCAGTTTTTCATCAATAGACTATGGCTTTTTATAAGTTTTCAGTAACGGGGAAGACGGAGCTCCTGAAGCTGGTGCGCGATATCGGGGCAATCAAGATCCACTACATCCGTCAGCAGCAGATGCGCGGGCTTGGCGATGCCATCCTCTGTGCGCGCGCTTTCGTGCAGGATGAGCCGTTTGCTGTGCTGCTCGGCGACGATGTTGTCTATAACGGCGAGGGAAGGCCGGCGCTGCAGCAGCTCATCGATGTCTATAATGAGACGGGGTCATCCGTTCTTGGCTGCCAGAGGAGAAAGTATCATCGTATGGCATCATCAAGGGGGAGCCGACGGATGATGCGCGCACGATGCGAGTGCTCGATATGGTGGAGAAGCCGGCCGTCGAGGACGCGCCGAGCCGCATGGCTGTGCTGGGCCGCTACATCATCACACCGGCAATCTTCGAGATCCTCGCGCATACGCTGCCGGGCAAAGGCGGTGAGATCCAGCTGACCGATGCGCTGCAGGTGCTCGCCGACCGGCAGCCGGTCTACGCCTACGATTTCGAAGGCACGCGCTACGACCTCGGCGATAAACTCGGCTTCCTCAAAGCCACGGTCGAGTTCGCCCTGCGTCGAGAGGACCTGGGCGAGGCTTTTCGGGCGTACCTGACAGAGCTGGTGCCGCAGATCTGAATAGCCCCCTTCCGTCAGCCTTCGGCTGCCACCTTCCCCGTGCGCGGGGAAGGCTTTTTTGTTTGTGGGGCTTGGAGCTTCGATTGACTTTTCTATATTTTTATGGTATGCTTTGCATAGATAAAAAGAGCGAACCTAAGATGGTCGGCTCGGCATATCTGTGTGACAAATTTTTCAGCCATACAAACAGCGTTCGCAGACGCTGATGGCCACCGTACATCCCGAAGAAGTCGTCCCTGGCAGGACGGCTTTTTCATTTTGGGACGTACGCCGAAGGGTTACTTGCGAATGATGCGGATCAGTTCCAGCAGGAACTTTCCGTCAATGACCCCGAAGGAAGCCAGCACGATCAAGGCGAGGAAGACCAGCACTGAGAGTGCGGCCAGTCCGCAGACCGTGAAAATAGCGACCTCCGAAGAGAGAAACGCTTCCATGGAAGCAGGCATTCGTCACGTGACACCAGAGGCATCACGTCCCTTTCTATCTTGGATTTATGCCAGAGCCAGACGGCTCGACTACCGATGACCATCAAATTGCATCGTAGATGACAGCAAAATGCTGTGTTCGCTCTAAGGGGGAATCCCCTCTATTGTAGTATAGCAGGGATGGGCGATGCCGACAAGGGTAGATGCGTAGTGCGCATTTTGTCCATGGGCTCGGCGGGGGAATGCGGCCTGAGTGATGCGATCCATGAGCCCGTCGGGGGAATTGTGGCCTGACGAGGGATTGACGGGCGTGCGGGAGTGTGCTATCATTAAGGGTACCAAATGTGGAGTCATCCACGCTGTCGCGTCTTTGTGACGTGATTTTGTAGGGGGATGTAAAGGTGTCGACGGGGTATTGAAGCCACGAAGTTCGCAGGCCAATGGTCATGAATGCCTGAAGCTTGACCGCTAAATTCAACTGACGAAGCTGAATACGCTTACGCTGCCTGAGCCTAGCTCAGATAGCCCCTCTGGAAGTACGAACCGTCAGCCAACCCGGAGGTTTTAAATAAAGACGGCAGTTTCCTGTTTTGTAAAAACAGGTGGTGGAGAACTCTGAATCCCAGAGTTCCGCTCCTATGATGCCCGCATTCTCGGGCTATTGCGATAATGCTTTGTGATGTGGATGTATTTCGGACAGGAGTTCGATTCTCCTCATCTCCACCAAATTGGACAATCGCTGCCTGCGGGCGGCTTGAGGCCTGGACCTTTTGGTCTGGGCCTTTTTGTGTTTTGTGGCTGATCCGTATCCCCCTGGGAGGCTTACGCGGGCCATGAAGATGACGTATAATGAGAGCATCGATTATCACGTTTATTTATAGGGGAGATGAACTTATGCATATTCCAGAGAACTACCTGAGCCCATCGACGTGTGCGGTGCTGGGCGCGGCGATGGCGCCGGTCTGGTTCGTGGCGGTCGCGAAGGTGCGGCGCCATGTGCCGCAGGAGAAGCTGCCGCTCCTCGGCATCGCGGCGGCGCTGTCGTTCCTCGGCATGATGTTCAATGTGCCGCTGCCGGGCGGCACGACGGGCCATGCGGTGGGCGGCACGCTGATTGCAATCCTGTTCGGGCCGTACGCGGCTTGTCTTTCGGTCAGCGTCGCGCTGCTCATCCAGGCGCTGTTCTTCGGCGACGGCGGCATCCTCGCGTTCGGGGCGAACTGCTTCAACATGGCGTTCGTGCTGCCATTCACGGGCTATGCGGTCTACCAGCTTGTGCGCCGTCATCTGAAATCGCCGTCGGGCGAGTACATCGCGGCGGGGCTCGGCGCGTATGCGGGCATCAATGCGGCGGCGCTCGTGGCGGCCATTGAGTTCGGTGTGCAGCCGCTGCTGTTCACGGATGCGGCGGGCCAGGCGCTCTACTGCCCGTATCCGCTCTGGATCTCGGTGCCGGCGATGATGGTCGGCCACCTGACGATTTTCGGCCTCGCGGAGGTCGTCTTCACGACGGCGGTGCTCGCATACCTGCGCAAAACGTCGCCGGACCTCTTCCAGTCGGTCCGCATGAAGACGAATCGCGCGCTCTACGGCCTCATCGCGGCGCTGATCGTCTGCACGCCGCTCGGGCTGCTCGCGGCTGGCACGGCCTGGGGCGAATGGGACCCAGCGGAGCTCGCGGAGCAGGATTTCCTCGGCTCGGCGCTCGGCTACACGCCGGCTGGCATGGAGCAGGGCTTCTCGTTTGAGGCGCTGTTCCCGGACTATGCGATTGCGGGGCTGCCGGAGGCCTTTGGCTACATCCTCTCGGCGCTGATTGGCACAGCGCTGCTCGTCATCGTGTTCAAGATGGCGGCACCGCTCTTCGCCTCGCACACGGATTACGGCGATTAGGTCTCGAATCACTGATGGTATTTAGAATCTGAGGTGTTCTTCAATGAAGGATTTGCCGGAATGGGCAAAGCGCGAAGAATCATATCGACCTGACAAGGACCGGGATGCATTCATCTCCCGGTCTCTTTTGCGTATGATGGAGATGCTCAAGGTGCTGCGCGCGCAGGCAGGGCGGCGCCACCGCGGGCAGGCGGGGGGGGCGCTCGCCTTGCTCGTTCTCTTGCTGCTCGCTGTCGTGACGGCGCGCACGCCGGCGTTCCTCTGGACGGTGCTCGGCGGGGAGCTCGTGCTCATGACGGCGCTGACGGGGGCGCAGCTGCGCAAGATCATCGCGGGGACGCTGACGGCTGCGCTGTTCTGCCTGCTGCTCGTGCTGCCGGCGGTCGTCTTCTGGGGGGCGGGGCCGGCGCTCTTGCTGCCGTTCAAGACGTTCCTCTGCGTGACGGCGCTCAATCTCCTGCAGCAGTATTTCTCGTGGCATGAGATCACGGCGGCGCTGCGGCGCTTTCATCTGCCGCCGGAGGTCATCTTCATCCTCGACACGACGCTTCGCTATCTCGTCGTGCTCGGGGATCAGGCGTCGCTGCTGCTTACCTCGCTGAAGCTGCGCTCGGTCGGCCGCAACCCGCGCAAGCACAAGGCGATGGCGGGCATCATGGGCATCGTCGTGCAGCGCTCGCAACGGCTCTCGCTCGAGATGGCGGAGGCGATGCGCTGCCGCTGTTTCACGGGGGAGTACCCGCGCCTGGAGGGGCCGCGGGAAAGGGGGCCTCTCTTGGGCCGCCTCATCCCGTGCCTGCTCGTCGCGTTTTATGCGTTCTTGTATCTGCGCTTGGAGGGATTCATTTGATTGCGCTTGAAGATGTCTGCTGTGCGTTTGACCGCGAGCCGGTGCTGCGCCACATCAGTTTCACGATAAAGAAGGGGGAGGCGGTGCTGCTGACGGGGCCGAATGGCTCGGGCAAGACGACGCTGTTGCGGCTGCTCAACGGACTGGTGTTCCCGGAGGTGGGGACGTACCGGTTTGAGGGCACGGCAATCACGGCGAAGAAGATGCGGGAGCACCGCTATTCGAAGTACTTCCACCAGCGCGTGGGCTATGTCTGGCAGAATCCGGATGCGCAGCTCTTTTGTGCGAGCGTGGAGGAGGAGCTGGCGTTCGGGCCACTGCAGATGGGGCTGGCGGAGGATGAGGTGCGTCGGCGCGTGGAGGACGCGATCAGGTATTTCTCGCTGGAGAAATTGCGCGAGAAGCCGCCGTATTTTCTGTCGGGCGGCGAGAAGAAGCGCACGGCGCTGGCCTCGATCTTCACGATGAATCCGGCGGTCTGGACACTCGACGAGCCGGAAAACTTCCTCGACGCCGAGAGCCAGGAGTGGCTGACGGGGTTCCTGCAGGCGCTCAAGGAGGCGGGGAAGACGATCATCGTGACGTCGCACCACCCCGACATCGCAGGGAAAGTCGCGGATCGAGAGATACGGCTGACGGCGGAGCATCAGCTGGGATGAGGCTGGTGGCTGCAATGGAGGCCCGGGGATAGCCGGTCAACGCTGCGCGATGGCAGTCTGCTGAAAGGATTTTTTGCCTTTTAATGCAGCCTTACAAAAGAGCTAAACGCGCTTCGCTTGGACGACGCTCTTTTGCAAGGGTTCTAGTGGGCAAAAAATCCTTTCTTGACGCAGCCCGCCAACGCTTCGCTTATGCCCAACTATCCCCTGACGTAGTCCCGCCGACGCTCAGCCATCCCCTCCGTCGGCACGCACAAATTCCCCTTGACTCTACCATAGTTGTAGTGTTTACTATGGTGTCAAGGAGGGATTTTTGTTGAGTAAGAATCTGACAACGGGCAGTGTGGCGAGGAATATCTTGTATTTCTCGCTGCCGTTTTTTCTTTCGTATTTTCTGCAGACGCTCTACGGCATGGCGGACCTCTTTATCATCGGGCAGTTTGAGGGAGCGGCTAGCATCACGGCGGTATCGATTGGCAGTCAGGTCATGCACATGCTGACGGTCATGATTGTGGGGCTGGCGATGGGGACGACGGTTACGATTGCGCAGGCGGTCGGCACGACGGCCGTGCTCTTCTTCGGCGTCTCGCTCGTGTTGGCCGTCGTGCTGGTCGCACTGCGCGACGGGATCACCAGCGCCATGGAAACGCCGATAGAGGCAGTGCCCGGCACACAGTCGTATCTTCTCATCTGCTTCCTCGGCATCCCGCTCATCACCGCCTACAACATCATCGCCTCCATCTTCCGCGGTCTCGGCGATGCAAAGAGCCCGATGTACTTCGTCGCGGTGGCCTGCCTCTGCAACATCGCACTCGACTATCTCTTCATGGGGGCTTTTGCGATGGGTCCGGCCGGTGCGGCTTGGGGCACGGTCATCTCGCAGGCCATCAGTGTCGTGCTCGCGCTCGCCTATGTGAAGAGCGGCAGGGCGGGCGTTGCGCTTTCGCGGCAGGATTTCCGTCCGGACCTCGCGGTGCTGCGCCGCATCCTGCGCATCGGTGTACCGATCTCGCTGCAGGACGGCTTCATCCAGGTGGCGTTCCTCGTCATCACGGTCATCGCGAACATGCGCGGGCTGACGGACGCGGCGGCGGTCGGCATCGTCGAGAAGGTCATCAGCTTCATCTTCCTCGTGCCATCGTCGATGCTCTCGACGGTCTCGGCGCTCGGCGCGCAGAACATCGGTGCGGGCAAGGTCGGCCGCGCGCAGCAGACGCTTCGCTATGCCTTGGCGATGGCGGTGAGCTTCGGCATCGTGGTCTCCTTCGTCACGCAGTACACGACGGATGGCATTGTCGGGCTGTTCACGTATGACACGGCCGTCATTGTGGCGGGCGGCGCGTACCTGCAGGGCTATATCTTTGACTGCATCTTCGCGGGCGTCCACTTCTGTTTCAGCGGCTATTTCTGCGCCTGCGGCCGCTCGGAAATCTCGTTCTTGCACAATGTCGTCTCCATCATGACGGCGCGCATCCCGCTCGTCTACCTGACGTCCATCTGGTACCCGGACACGCTGTTCCCGATGGGCCTCGCCACAGCGACGGGCTCCGTCGTCTCGGTCATCATTTGCATCGGGGCTTTTGCCCTTCTACGAGCGCGCGGCAGGGCAGCGTTTTGCTAAACGAGCCGGGGATGGTTGGTCAACGCTGCGCCACGTCATATTGCTAAACGTATTTTTTGTCTTTTATGGCGTCCTTAGCAAAGAGCTAAACGCGCTGCGCTTGGACGACGCTCTTTGCTAAGGATTCTGGTGGACAAAAAATACGTTCTTGACGCAATATGACGAAGGCTCCGCTTTTGCCCAACCATCCCCTGACGTAGTCTCACCAATGCTCCGCTTATGCGCATCCAGCCCCTCGGGCCAAGATGCGGTTGCAAAAAGCCTCGACCGTTTGTCGTATCATCGATGAACGGTCGAGGCTTTTACTCAAACTTCGCACACCTGAAACCCTTATGAGACAAGGATTCATCGGGTTT
>ERZ773202.328-NODE-328-length-46196-cov-11.974144_pt1 | contig 46196 bp, 35 predicted proteins | sample MGYA00580998_ERZ773202 | MGnify/ENA primary metagenome ERZ773202 (study PRJEB29015, sample SAMEA2737803) | human gut metagenome | biome: human gut; feature: human-associated habitat; material: faeces | place: China | collected 2012 ...
ATATACCAATACAGGATGTATACACAGCATATCACAACCTTTGGCACGTAGAACGTGCTTTCCGTATAGCAAAATCAAAGATAGAGATACGTCCCATGTTTCACTTTACACGTAAACGCATCGAAGCTCATATATGCATCTGCTTTGTGGCTTTGAAAGTGTACAAGGAACTGGAGCGTATGCTGAAAGTCTCAGAGATTAAGATGAGCGTAGACAAGGTGCTTGCATTGGCAAAGACCATCACAACAATACAAATTAAGCTACCTCTGAACAAGGAGGTTTACACCCAAACCATGTTGATGGCAAGGCATCAGAAAATCGCCAAACTCTTTGATGAAGAATTTTGGGTGACACGATGACGAAGTCAGGTCAACGACATAGCTCAGAGCTCGTGCTCTGAGCTATGTTTTTTTTAAGATTATCCGACAAACGATGGCGTCTAATGTTTAATGTTTAGTGTTTAATGTTTAATGTTTGGCAAAGTGCACACGGATTTTATAACAAGGTATTGTCCCCACAAAGACTAATCACTCCCCTCTCTTTTGGAGAGGGGTTGGGGGTGAGGCTAATACCAAAAGTGGTGGCACCCTTTCGGATACCACCACTTATACTATAATTATTTATTCTAACGAAGATTTATTCCCAAGCCAAATCGTCACCCTCGCTATCATCCCAAGATGAAGAGTAGCGGCTGCGAGCTGAGCCTAAGTCTCCAGCAGGTGTATCATTTAAAGAAATACTAGCAGCTTGCATAATAGCATTTTCAACTACCACTGTCTTTATTTCTGGTGCAATATATGTTTTCTTCATGATTATAATCCTTTTATTGTGTGTTTATTTATTGAATGATTAGAAGCGATATTTCTTTCCGTTGATGATATAGAGTCCCTTAGTAGGAGTCTTTACACGCATACCCTGCAAGTTGTAGATAGCATTATCTGCCTTCTTCTCTACAGCAACACCATTGATACCTGTAGCCTCACCGAAGAACAAGATAGATGGCTTAGCAGCAGCTCCAGCAGGAAGTTCGAGATATGCTTTACCCTTAGCAAGTTTGTTAGTAGAAGTGTCTGTAATTCGCTGGAATTCAGTATCGCTTACCAAGATGTAAGCTGTCTTGCCTGTGAAATTAGAAGCAGACAAAGGAGCTGTAACACCTACGAGATTGTTACCCTCAAGTGCAGTAGCTTCTGTTGTTGTAGGTATTGAAACAGAAGCTACATGGTTTACATTCTTTATCAAGAGACCTTCATAAGCTCTAACCTTACCATTAACCTTCTCTAAATTAACTTTTTCACCGCTAACAGTAGCCTTATAAGCCTCAATACCATTTACAGTACTAAAATCAAGATCCCATTCTGGTGAATATGTAGAATAAGTATAGTCAGGAGCTGTATTAAGTGTAAGGTTGACTGTAGTTGGAGCTGTTTCCTCTACAATTCTCAAAGATTTTAGAGAAACTTTTGCACTCTTTTTAGCTTTATCAAAATAATGACCAAACTCAACAGCAGATAAAGCTGTTGTTGTCGTTGTTGATCCACAGGCTTTCACGTCATCATTTACATTAAGAGCATACGATGCTACACCTGTTGCTTGGTCAATTACAAAAGTTATTTTATATGTAGCGCTCTGTGGAGTTCCTGCAGGCAATACTTGTTCTTCACCACCATCTACAGAAAACTTAAAAGCATCAACTGTTGGATCTTTTTTCTATATACTTTTAATGTCAAACCACCAAAAGTAAAATAATCATAGGAAGTAGCATTACCACAATCGTTACCCATCTTGATTTCGGTAACAAGAGTAACCTTTGATCCTGAAGTAAACTCAAAATCTTTCTTTGCTGAAAATTTTTCAGCTTTAGTACCTCCAGATTGACAAGATAAAAGAAGTCCATCTGCATCTTTTACAGCTCCTGTTCCTGTAGCATCTTCTTCAGTCCAAGCATTTTTATCTTTTCTTTCAAAGATAACTTTCTGTTCCGCCAATGCACTACTACCTCCAAACACAATGGCGAGGAGCAACATAGTTAGTTTTAACATTTGCTTTTTCATAATTCTGTTTGTTTTAATAGATTAATGTATAAATATTAGTTTAAAATGTTTTCTTTTAGTTTGTTGGCAGGGTATTCCTGCCGAAGAGTTAGGTGAAGCAGATTAATATCTACCTTTGGGTTGTTTTGCGGATGAATATCCGGCAGTTTGATTTTTTGGACAGGTATTTCTTCCTCGTTAGTTTGGGTTTGCCAGTTTCGCTAACCTCGTAGTTTGTTTGGCAGAACATATCTGCCTGTATTTGATTGTTTGTTTTCTTAAAAATTGGTGCAAAGATAATACTTATTATAATACCACCAAAATATTTTCGATACTTTTTTCAAGACTTTTAAATGATTAACTCTATCGATAACACGAATATTCGTTTTTTTATCTTAGGTTTTTGGCAAAAATCTATAGAAAGAACATTAATAATCATTAATGAGACGTTAATATCTACTTACACTTACACCTTATGGTTGTATTTGTTGTACCTGTTGTATTTATTGTTTTCTCTCACTACAATATTTTGTCTTTCTTCAAAACAACAACATTATTTTTAAAAAACAACATATACAACCTATACAACAAATACAACTTCAGAATGTCTCTGTAACCAACTTCATCGCAACACTACTTACGCCCTATGGTTGTATTTGTTGTACCTGTTGTATTTGTTGTTTTCCCCACTACAATATTTTGTCTTTCCTCACAACCTCAGAATGTCATAGCTATCAACTCCATCACAACCTACTTAAACCCTGCGATAGATTTCTTATAATATAATTTCTAATCCTTTTTCTTGTAAGAATAATGCAATAGTATTACTTTTGTATTACTATTAACACAAAAATCATCAAAATACTTAAAATGATAGATATTAAATTATTAAAAACTCACATGTATGATGTCATTGGAGCATTACATGAAGTGCATAAGGAACTTGGGCCTGGCATAAACGAAGTGTGCTATCAAGAGGGGTTAGCTATAGAACTTAAAGAAAGGAATATCGCTTTTTCTAAAGAAGTTTCTTTTCATCCAAAATACCATAACAAAATATTAGGATCAACTTATAGAGTCGATTTTATCTGTAAACAAAATATTGTGATTGAATGTAAGGCTGTAACATTTTTGTCCGATAATCATAGGGCGCAGTTATTTAATTATATGCGATTATTAGAATATCCATGTGGTATTCTTGTCAATTTTGCAACAAGATATGCTGAAATAGAAAGATACTTCTATGATAAGGATTTAAAGGAAATCGTAACAACTGAAGGAAAACCTTTTATCTTCTGATTATAGATATCCTTTCTCACTACAATATTTTATTATTAAAAACAACATATACAACTTCAGGATGTCTCTGTAACCAACTTCATCGCAACCTACTTGGTTGTATTTGTTGTACATGTTGTATTTGTTGTTTTCTCTCACTACAATATTTTGTCTTTTTATAAAACGCTATTCTACCGTAGAAATAGTAACATCAGTAAACTCGTTCATATAGTCGAAGAGTTTCAGGGTGTAGTTGCCACGCTTTGCTTTCACCTCGATGTTAGCCTCAAGGTATTCGCCCTTTGATGTGCGACGATCTTTAATCTCGTAGGAGTGAACCTCCATACCATCGAGTTTTATGCGCTTTATGAGTTCCTTTACGCTGTCGCGCGAAGGAGCAGAGAATGATAGTTCGATATTGGTAGTGAAGAACTGCGGGATGAGATAGTTAAGCACTTCGAGTCCAAGCAGCACCATGACGGTGGTGGCTAAGGCAGCGACATACATACCCGTGCCACAAGCCAAGCCAATAGCTGCTGTTACCCATAAGCCGGCAGCCGTGGTAAGTCCACGCACAACATTCTTTTGGAAGATAATGGTGCCTGCACCGAGGAATCCTATTCCCGATACCACCTGTGCTGCCACACGAGAGGAATCTTTGAGATCGAAGCCAAAGCCATATTGCGACACTATACAGAACAAGGCACTACCCAAAGCAACAAGGAAATGAGTGCGAAATCCCGCCTCCTTGGCTCTGTATTCTCGTTCTATGCCTATTGCACCTCCTAAAGCCAATGCCATTGACAAACGGATGGTAATATCTAAATAGGTAGCATCCATATATTGTTCCTCCACATTATTATATATATGACTATTTACTTGATATATTCAGCCACATAGTTGGTGAGCTCAACAAACTGCTGCAACGCGAGTTGCTCAGGGCGCTTTGTCATAAGCTCATGTTCGAAGAAGTCGGCAGGCACATTTGCTGCATCTATAATCTGGCGAAGACTCACGCGCAACATCTTGCGACGCTGATTAAACACCGTCTTTACCACACGCTTAAACAGTTGCTCGTCGCAACCAAGAGTGCGATTATCGTTGCGAGTCATTCTGATTACGGCACTCTTCACCTTTGGAGGCGGATTAAACACATTCTCATCGACAGTGAAAAGATATTCCACATCATACCATGCCTGAATCATCACCGACAATATGCCATAAGCCTTAGTGCCAGGAGCCGAAGCAATGCGCTGTGCCACCTCGCGCTGGATCATACCAGTGCAGCAAGGTATGAGGTCGCGATAGTCGAGCATTTTGAAGAATATCTGCGAAGAGATGTCGTAAGGATAGTTGCCAGTAAGCACAAACTGATTACCGCCGAAGAGTTCTCTGAGATCCATACGCAGGAAGTCGTCACCGATGATGTTTTCACGCAAAGCAGGTAACGCCTCGTTGAGATAAGCCACTGACTCAGAGTCTATCTCTATGGCTTTAACAAGACGAGGTTTCTGAATAAGATACTGAGTGAGCACACCCATTCCAGGTCCTATCTCTAAGACAGGAATATCAGGACAGGCATCCACGGTATCGGCAATGCGCTTGGCTATGTTGAGGTCGGTCAAGAAATGCTGACCGAGATTTTTCTTTGGTTTTACAGCTTTCATGTTGCAAAAATAATAATTTTTTCTATAACAACATAGCCAAGCGCCCGATTTTATTAGGTATATGTTAAAAAAATCCACCTTCATCATACAGAATGTTAACAACACACGGAGCAAACTCCAATACACTTCATTAATAACAGAATAGCCGAGGTGTAAGGTCGTGTACCAAAAGTTTATGCAAAATTTACTAAAAACATCCTATTTATGCTCATTGCTGAATAAAAAAAAGTAACTTTGCAGAAATTATGGATACAAGAAAGGCTATAAACAACATATTCAAGGTGGGCACGTCGCTCATATTGGGCGGCGCCATACTCTATTGGATGTATCGAGGATTCGACTTCGAACAGATAAAAGAGGTGGTGATGCACAAGATGAATTGGACTTGGATGCTGTTGTCGTTTCCCTTCGGAATATTGGCACAGATGTTTCGTGGATGGAGATGGCGACAGTCGCTTGAGCCTATAGGAGAGAAGCTTCGCTCGAGTGTGAGCATAAACTCCATATTCTTGTCGTATGCATTGAGCTTGGTAGTGCCACGCGTAGGCGAGTTTGCTCGCTGCGGAGTGTTGAAGAGATGGGACGGAGTGTCGTTTCCAAAAGCGTTGGGAACTGTGGTTACAGAACGTGTCATCGACTCGCTATTGGTGCTTATCATCACAGGTATTGTATTTCTGATGCAGATACCTGTGTTCCTACACTTCTTCAACGAGACAGGCACAAGCATCGATGGATTGTTGCATCAGTTTACGGCTACGGGATACATAGTGACGATAATATGTGGCATTGCAGTATTGATACTGCTACATGTGTTGCTCAAGAAGCTCGCTATATATAATAAGGTAAAGGCTACGCTATGTGGACTATGGCAGGGAGTGATATCGCTAAAGGGTGTGAAGAATGTTCCTTTGTTCATAGCTTTCACCCTCGGCATATGGCTCAGTTATTTCCTTCACTACTACTTGACATTCCAATGTTTTGAGTCGACAAGCCACTTGAGTTTGACTTGCGGACTGGTGACATTCATTGTTGGTAGCATAGCGGTGATAGTACCAACACCAAATGGTGCAGGACCATGGCATTTTGCTGTAAAAACAATGCTGATATTATATGGCATACAGTCGACAGACGCTTTATTCTTTGTGCTGATAGTTCACTCTGTGCAAACGCTTCTCGTTGTGCTTCTCGGCGTATATGCCTGGATTGCCCTTGCGTTCACTAAGAAAGTGAAGAGGGAAGAGTGAAGAGTGAAGAATTAAACACTACACATTAAACATTAAACATTAAACATTAGAAATTTAACCATTAACCATTAAAAACTATAATTATGGCTGAAATCAAAAACCTAAAACCTGAGTGCATTTGGCGCAACTTTGATGCGCTGACCCAGGTGCCACGTCCATCTGGACACCTTGAGAAAGTACAACAGTTCTTGCTCGACTTCGGTAAGAAAGTAGGTGTTGAAGTATTCAAAGACGAGGCTGAAAACATTGTAATGAAGAAGCCTGCTACTCCAGGAATGGAGAATCGCAAGACTATCTTGCTGCAGGCTCACATGGATATGGTGCCACAGAAGGCTGTGGACAGCACCCACAATTTTGAGACAGACCCTATCCAGACCTATATCGATGGCGAATGGGTGAAAGCTAAGGGTACAACTCTTGGTGCCGACGATGGTATCGGAGTAGCAGCTATCATGGCAGTTATGGAAGACAAGACTTTGAAGCATGGTCCTATCGAGGCTCTTATCACAGCAGATGAAGAGACAGGTATGTTTGGTGCAGAAGGTCTTCCTACAAACACTCTCAACTCTGACGTATTGCTTAACCTCGACTCTGAGACTTGGGGTAAGTTTGTTATAGGTAGTGCAGGCGGTGTAGACGTTACTGCTGATTTGGAATACAAAGAAGTGGAAACCGACCCCAACGATGCAGCATTGCAGGTTACAGTAAAGGGATTGAAGGGTGGACACTCTGGTTTGGAGATTCACGAAGGCAGAGCCAATGCCAATAAGCTGATGGTGAGATTCGTTCGCGAAGCTATCAAGGACTACGAGGCTCGCTTGGCTTCATGGCATGGCGGAAGTATGCGCAACGCAATTCCTTTTGAGTGCAAGGTGGTATTGACATTGCCAAAGGAGAATGTAGAGGCAGTGAAGGAACTCGTAGAAGAGTGGAAGGCTGACTTCAACGACGAATACAAGAACATTGAGAATGGCGTAGAATTCTTTGCAGAAGATATAGAGACTCCTAAGACTGAGGTACCAGAAGAAATACAAGACAACCTCGTTGATGCTATTTATGCATGCCACGACGGTGTGATTCGTATGATTCCTGCTTATCCCAACGTAGTAGAGACATCAAGCAACCTCGCAATCATCGACATCGAAGGTGGCGCTGCTTATATTAAGATATTGGCTCGCTCATCACGCGAAGATATGAGAGATTATGTAGCTACAATGCTCGAAAGCTGCTTCAACATGGCAGGCATGAGAGTGGTACACAGCGGACAGTATGGCGGTTGGGATCCAAACCCAGACAGCGAGATATTGCACCTCTTGAAGACTATCTACAAGGAGCAGAATAATGAGGACGCATTGGTGCAGGTAGACCATGCTGGTTTGGAATGCTCTGTGATATTGGGCAAATATCCTAACATGGATGTTATTTCGCTCGGTCCAACCCTCCGTAGCCCTCACACCACAAATGAGCGTTGCCTTATCGACACCGTGGCTCCATTCTGGGAGTTGCTTAAGGAAACAATGCAAAGAATTGGCGAGAAATAAGACATTTTTCAGGAGAAACAAAGCTTATATCAAGCTATATTATTAAAAAAGCGTTGCATCGAAGATTTTTTTCGTTGCAACGCTTTATTTATTTAATCTAAATTAGTAATTTTGCAGGCGAAATAACCAAATCATTTTTCTTACATGGACGACTATCACGCGGAAAACCAGAAATTGTAAGACGAAGATAAGCAAAAGTATAGTAAGCTAATCTTCGCCAACAACTCATTTTTCCTAAAAGAAACGAGGATTAGCACAATGAAAACATACTGGAACATCGAAAACACCCTCAAAGCCATTCCTGAGTGGCAACCAAACTGCTGGATTCAAGTTACATGCCCTACAGAAGAGGACCAGAAAGAACTTGAAGAAAGATTTAATATCCCTGATTATTTTCTTTCCGACATTTCCGATACCGACGAGCGTGCCCGCTATGAGTACGACGACGGATGGATGCTCATCATCTTGCGTATACCATACGTCAAGGAGGTGCGCTCACGCACGCCATATACCACAGTTCCACTTGGTATCATCCACAAGCGCGACGTGACAATAACTGTTTGCTACTACGAGACCAATATGATGATTGATTTTGTGAGCTATCAGCAGAAACGCGGAGAGGGATTCACCGACTATGTAGACATGATTTTCCGCTTGTTCCTATCAAGTTCTGTGTGGTATCTGAAACGACTAAAGCAGATAAACACCTTGATAGAAAAGGCTAAGCACAACCTCGACCATGAGGTGAACAACGAGAGCCTTATCGGACTAAGTCGCCTACAAGACTCGCTGACATATTTCGTGACTTCTATTCGTGGCAACGAAAACTTGCTGGCTAAGCTGAAGTTTAAGTTGCAGGTAGACGAATTGGATGCCGACCTTATCGAGGACGTAAACATTGAGATGACGCAGGCACGAGAAACTACCAACATCTACTCCGACATCTTGGAGTCGACGATGGACACTTACTCGAGCATCATTAACAACAATATGAATACCGTGATGCGTACGCTTACTGCCGTGACGATTATAATGATGTTCCCTACCCTAATAGCATCACTCCTTGGTATGAACCTCATCAATGGCATGGAGAATAATCCGTATGGATTTGTGATTGCCATAGTGATTTCATTCCTTGTAACAGGATTATCGTGGGGAATTTTACGCCATAAGCGTCTCTTATAATGTAAAAACAAAAAAAAAATCCCTATTTAATTAGGATTTTACGTTTTTTTTATTTAAGTTTGCAACTCGTAAACATATTATTCTGAGCATCGACCATTGGATAGATGGGAGGTGCTAACCATAAACCGAATCAGAAACTCAAATCAGTTACATGATGGACTCTCAAGAAAATACCCTTAAACAGGGTTTGCAGGCTGAAGAGCAGCAGGAGACTGTTGTCGCAGCAGAGGTAGAAAACACAGAAAACGTTGCCACAGAAGAAACCGAAAGCAAGGCTGCTCCTGTACGACCAACTTTCAAGAACAAACAAGAAGTGCTTGAAAGAGTAAAGGAATTGGCTCATTGCGAAGAGGTACCAAGCAAAGACGAGGTAGACTTTTTGAAGACTGTATTCTACAAGCTTCACTTTGCTGAGCGCGAAGAAGCACAGAAGAAATACCTCGAAGAAGGTGGCGACCCAGAGAAATACCAGCTATTGCCAGATGAAGACGAGAAAGCCTTCAAGGCGGAAATGGCTATCATCAGAGAAAAGAGAGCCAAGGTTTTCATGGAGCAAGAGGCTGAAAAGCAAGAGAACCTTAAGCGCAAGCTTGAGATTATCGACAAGATAAAGGCTATGGCTACATCGCCAGATGAAGCTAACAAATCATACCAGGAGTTCAAGGCTCTGCAGCAGGAATGGAAAGAGATTAAGGCTGTTCCAGCAGAAAAGGCTAACGAACTTTGGCGCAACTATCAGCTCTATGTGGAGCAGTTCTACGATTTGTTGAACCTTAACCGAGAGGCTCGCGAATATGACTTCAAGAAGAATCTTGATCTCAAGACTAAGCTTTGCGAAGCCGCAGAGAAACTTGATGAAGAGCCAGACGTAATCAGCGCCTTCCATCAGTTGCAGGAGTTGCACCAGCAGTATCGCGAGATTGGTCCTGTAGCTAAGGAGTTGCGCGAAGAGATTTGGGCACGCTTTAAGGCTGCTTCTACTGTTATCAACAAGAAGCACCAGCAGCACTTTGAATCTTTGCGCCAGCAGGAAGAAACAAACTTGGCTCGTAAGACAGAACTCTGCGAAAAGGTGGAAGTTATAGGCAAAGAAGAAAACAATACAGCTAACGACTGGGAGAAGCGCACAAAGGAAATCATGGAAATCCAGGCTGAATGGAAGACCATCGGTTTTGCTCCACAGAAGATGAACGTGAAGATATTCGAGCGTTTCCGTGCAGCTTGCGACGACTTCTTCAACCGTAAGGCTGAATTCTTCAAGCAACTCAAAGAGCGTCTTGCAGAGAATGCTGCTAAGAAGAAAGCTCTCGTAGAAAAGGCTCAGGCGCTTTGCGATAGCACCGAATGGAAGTCTACTTCTGATAAGCTCATTGCTTTGCAGAAAGAATGGAAGACTATCGGTACTACTCAGAAGAAGATTGGCGACCAACTTTGGAACGACTTCTTGACAGCTTGCAACAAGTTCTTCGAGGCACGCAATGCTGCTAACGCAGGCACACGCAACGAGGAGCATGCAAATCTTGCTAAGAAGCGTGGCATCATCGAACAGCTCAAGGCTTTGGCTGAGGAAGCTGGCGACAACTTGCAGGAGAAGGTGCAGCAGCTCATCGCTGAATACAAAGCTGTAGGTCATGTGCCTTTCAAGGAGAAAGATAAGGTATATACTGAATTCCACGAGATTGTAGACAAGCTATATAAGGAATTCCATATTTCAAATGCTCGTCGTCGTCTTGACAACTTCAAGTCGAACTTGAAGAATGTAGCAAAGCGTGGCGATGATGCTTTGGATAGCGAGCGTGGTCGCTTGATGCGTCGCTACGAGCAGCTAAAGCAGGAAATACAGACCTACGAGAACAACCTCGGCTTCCTCAATGCAAGTAGCAAGAAGGGCAACAGCCTCATCGACGAGATGAACCGCAAGGTACAGAAGCTCAAGGATGATGCTCAGCTCGTAAGAGAGAAAATCAAGGCTATCGATGCTGAAAACAAAGAGCAGTAAAAGGTAGTCTGTATCTAAACAAAAGACAAATATCATAGATACACATAACACCGCATTCTAAAAGTTCACACTTTATAGAATGCGGTTTTTCTTTGCCTAATCTCTAAACATTAAACTCTAAACACTATTTTCTGCATACAAATTGTATGAAAAGTAGAAAAAATGAGCCTTAAAAGATAAAAAAGAGAGGAAAAGTTTTGGTAATTAAGTAAAAAGCAGTATCTTTGCATCGCAATTCAGAAATACACATCTGATAAACATTGGGATATGGTGTAATGGTAACACTGCAGATTCTGGTCCTGCCTTTCCTGGTTCGAATCCGGGTATCCCAACAAAGAGGAACTTACTTAATGGTAAGTTCCTTTTTTGTTTAATATACCCTCGCATTTTTACAAAAAGAGGGGGCAAAAAAGTATTACGTGATACTTGCCAAAGTATTACGTATTACTTTGCAAAGTATCACGTGATACTTGCCAAAGTATCATTAGATGCTTTTCTCGGCTTTATTTTCTTGTTGACTTTTTCACTTGCTTACTTACTATATTTATCTTTTTTTATTGCACAGAAGGATACTTTTCTCATTTTTTATTTATAAATTTGCAGAAAATAAGCTAATGAAATCGTTAAGAGAACTATACAGAATAGGTAAAGGTCCTTCAAGCAGCCACACTATGGGTCCTGAAAATGCTGCTAAGTTATTCTCAAAGAAACATCCTGATGCTGCACGCTATGAGGTGACACTATACGGAAGCCTCGCTGCAACAGGCAAAGGTCACCTTACCGACAAAGCCATAAAGGACGTGCTAAAACCTTTGGCTCCAGTAGAGATTATATGGGAAGCACAAATAGAATTGCCCTACCACCCTAATGGTATGCAATTCAAAGCCTTCGATGCCAAGGATAAGCTTATAGACGATTGGACCGTCTATAGCGTTGGTGGTGGCGCTCTTTCAGAGGGCGACAAAGATGACATGTTTTCTACTCCTGAACCATATCCGCTCAACAAACTTGAAGACATCATGAACTGGTGTTTGGATAATGGCAGACAGTATTGGGAATATGTTGAAGAATGCGAAGATGAAGGCATTTGGGACTTCTTGCAAGATATATGGGAAGCCATGCAACGCTCGGTAAAAAACGGTTTGGAACACGAAGGTGTGTTGCCAGGTCAGCTTCATCTACCACGCAAGGCTGCCAATTACTACATTAAGACAACGAGTTTCCGCCCTACACTACAGAGCCGAGGTCTTGTTTTCTCATATGCCTTGGCGGTGAGTGAAGAGAATGCTGCTGGTGGAACTATCGTTACTGCTCCTACCTGCGGATCGTGTGGTGTGGTGCCAGGAATACTATATCACCTATCAAGAGCTCACGGCTTTAGCGACAAACGCATACAGCATGCGCTGGCAACAGCAGGATTGATAGGAAACATCGTTAAGCAGAATGCTTCTATCAGCGGTGCTGAAGTAGGATGTCAAGGAGAGGTTGGTGTGGCTTGTGCTATGGCGTCGGCTGCAGCATGCCAATTGTTTGGTGGCGGTCCACGACAAATAGAATATGCTGCCGAAATGGGATTGGAACATCACCTCGGTATGACTTGCGACCCTATGTGCGGACTTGTGCAGATACCATGTATTGAGCGCAACGCTTTTGCTGCAGCACGCTCGTTGGATGCTGAGCTATATGCCACATTCTCTGACGGTCATCATCAGGTATCGTTCGACAAAGTGGTACAGGTGATGAAGCAAACTGGTCGCGACCTGCCATCGCTTTACAAAGAAACAAGCGAGGGAGGATTGGCAAGACTGAAACTTAAGAAGAAATAAAGTTGATACTTCCAACTACACATTATTATATATATAAGAAAGACGAATCTTAAACAAAGCCTATAAACTGAAAATACTATGGAAGGATTAAAAGACTTCAAAGACATGCTTGCACGATTGGAATGTCGCAACAAACGTTGGCGTTTGGCATTGGTATGTGCCGAAGACGAATCATCACGTATAGCTGCTCAATGGGCGCTGGAACGTAAGTTTGTTGACATCACCTTCGTAGGTGGCTCAAAGATTGTGATGAGCGATGAAAGACTGAAGAAGTATGCCACACATTGGAAGGTGGTGAGAGTGGAATCGCGCGACGAGGCTGCTCGCATAGCTGTAGAGATGGCACGCAATGGCGAAGTTGACATATTGATGAAAGGTATGATCAACACCGACAACCTGCTAAGAGCTATACTCGACAAGCAATGCGGACTGCTACTGCCAGGAGCCGTGATGACTCATATAGCATTGGCTCATATGCCATCATATCACAAGATGTTGTTCTTTAGCGACTCGGCAGTAATACCATACCCTACACTACAACAGCGCATAGAACAAATACGCTATATAGTAGACCTTTGCCACGGCATCGGTATGCTACGACCAAAGATAGCACTGATACATTGCACAGAAAAAGTGAATGGCAAGACATTCCCTCTGACTCTCGACTATGTAGAGCTGAAAGAGATGGCAGAGAAAGGTGAGTTTGGCAATTGCATCATCGATGGTCCTATGGACGTGAAGACGGCATGCTCGGCAGAAGCCATGAGAATAAAGAATATGACATCGCCTATTAATGGTGATGCCGATGCTTTGATAATGCCAGATATTGAAGCGGGCAACAGTTTCTATAAGACGATAACTCTGTTTGCACAGGCAGATACTGCAGGAATACTGATGGGAACAAAGGTTCCTGTGGTGCTTCCATCAAGAGGCGACGATGCCATGAGCAAGTTCTTTAGCTTGGCTTTAGCATCATGGAGCTGTGCTGCAGCTGAAAAGAAATAATGAAATATTATTAATTTTCTAATACTTCAATTGAAAAATACTGAAAGAACTTTGTTATATCAAACTTTAATATTAACTTTGCAGAGTGTTTTTCATGGTATTAGATTATTAAGGTTACAAAAAAGGATGGCTGTCGAGAGACACCCATCCTTTGTTTTTTATATTAATCTTTATTTCTAAAGACTAAATTTCACTTATTTATTAGGAAGTTAAAGAAGTTAGAGAAGTTAAAGCCAAATGTTTTATTGCTCAATTATTTCTTCTCGAACAAACTGTCGAGGATAGTATAGAACTCAGGGTCTTCGCCTACGATGGTCTTTACAATCTTACCATCAGTACCGATGATAATCTTTGTTGGGAAACCATTGATAGCATAGGTCTGGCATACATCATTCTTGGCACCACGAGGGTTGTAGACATGAAGCCATGGCAACTCATGCTTAGCAACGGCAGCCTTCCACTTTTCTTGAGTCTCGTTGCAGTCGATACCAAGGATTTCGAGCTTGCCTTTATACTTAGCGTAGTATTCCTTCATCTGAGGCATACCCTTGATACACCATCCGCACCATGAACCCCAGAAGTCGAGAACAACAATCTTACCTCTTAGACTTGACAATGTCAATGGCTTGCCATTGATATCGTTGAGAGTGAAATCAGGAGCTTCTACACCTGCAGCCTGCAACTTAGCAGCCTTTTCCTCGCTCTCCTTAGCCTTCTTGGCATTATCTACAAACTCAGAGTATACATCTTTCATTCTGCCTTCGCGAACACGCTCAGACAAGAAGCCAAGAGCTTTCATTATGCTATCATAGTCCTCAAGTTCGTAGAGAGTCATTGTAGAAGCCTCATAGTCGGGATGATTCTTGACAAAATCGAGCACAGCATCCTTGTATTCGCCATCGCAAGCTTCCATCTTCTTCATCACATCGTTAGTCACCTGCTGCTTGTTTTCGCCTGAAGCAAGACGAGTGCGATATTCATCTTGGAAATTATTCATCTTTGCGATGAAGCTATCCTTGATGCAATCAATCATACCATATTGCTTATAGAACTCCGAGCCTGAATAGTTAAGTCTTGAAAGTTCATCGCCCGAAATCTCCATAGTCTCACCAGGTACGCCAACGAGCCATGCAGTCTGTCCGGCTTGTCTTGCCTGCTGTTCGCCACGAGCAAATGCAGGAGAAGCAAGCTGTATCATCTGAGGTTTGTCGAGGTTGATAGAAAAATCCATCTTGCCATCCTTCAAAGCAATAGTATCAACAACATTCTTTGGAGAAGTATGGTATACCAAAACAGAATCGGTAAATACGTCAAGCTGTCCTTTTATGCGTAGGGTGTTAGCATCCTGTGCCATAGCAGAGTTAGCCAAAGCAAGGAGTGCAAGACCTAATAACTGTTTCTTCATATTATTCTACTTTAGATGGCTTTGAAACCACGGAAAGTACTATTGTGCAAAATGTCACGGATGTTAAGCTCATGGTCTGCACGATGCTCTTCCATCTCATGCCATCCCTCTTCCTCTTCTTCAGAGTGCTCGTAAGTGAGAGTCATATTCTTTAGTTCTGCAATAACCCATACAAGGAGACAGAGAACCAAGAAAAGAAAGAAGTAGAGAAGAATAATACTCTTGTCTTGTGCCATTAAAAATTCCATTTTTTCCATATATATTTATTATTTAATATTGTTTCTGAACGTATTGTGCAAAATTACGCAATATCCACGAGATTAACAAGAAAGCAGAAGAAAATTTGTTTTTCCCGATATTTAGTAGTATTTTTGCGTCTATAAAACACAACAAGAATACGAATATGGACAACAAGAATAATGCTTTTGGCAAATATATCAATGAGATAGGAAACATCAGCATGCTAACGGCAGAAGAAGAGGCGCTATTGGCAGCACAGATTAAGCAGGGGAATCAGCGTGCATTAGACAAGCTGACACGTGCTTGCTTGAAGTATGTGGTGTCATTGGCAAACCAATATAAGGGACGTGGTGCTGATATCGACGATTTGGTAGGCGAAGGCAATATGGCTTTGATAAAGGCTGCACAGAAATATGAGCCTGGTCATGGCTGCCGTTTTGCTTCGTATGCTGCACCATACATCCGCAGAGCTATGGAGCAGTCGATAGAGCAGATGTCGGGTCTATATCGTATTCCTCGCGACATGGATACTCCTGCCGAGCGTAAGCGCTCTACCCCACTATCTATGGATGCTCCTTTGGGTGGCAGAGATAATGTAAACTTGCTGAGTGTTGTAGAAGATCCATCGTCGCCAATACCTGGTGAAGACCAAGAGATTGCCGACCTTCATGAACAGCTAACCGTCTGCCTTCCTTTGCTCGACGACCGTGAAAAGCAGGTGGTAACCATGATCTATGGGCTAAATACCGAAAAGCGCACTATGGCAGAGATTGCCGAAGTGATGGGAAAAAAGCGCGAGCGAGTAAGACAGATTAGAGACAAAGCTATGAGAAAAGTTAGGAAAGCAGGAAAGAAATAGGAACCATAAAAATAAACGAAATAATAATCTAAAAGGGTTGAACTCCAAATGTAGGAGTTCAACCCTTTTAGATTATTATTTTGTCTAACAGCTGTAAGGCGATAAATGTTTTTTTTACTTCACCATAACCTTCATAGCACGTGATGAGCCATCGGCCATTATCTCTTGGCGCACATAGATGCCATTGGCTGTAGGCTTTGAGTTGCCAAGCATTTTGCCTTCTACAGAATAGTATATTGTATGAGCCAACTTGCTATCAGAAGTAGAGATACCTTTAACGGCTGTGGTACCATTTATAAGGTCGGTAGTATCGATAGGGTCGATACCCTTGCGAGTAGGAATGGTACGCTTTATTGTGCCATCAGCATTAAAAGCAAGCTTGTCAACGCAAACCTCACGATGGTAGCCAGGGCCATTTGAAAGATACTTTTTGTTTATGCGATGGTAAACGATGTACCACTCGTCGGTATCTGGGATGTTGACGATAGAATTATGGGCTGTGCCATAAATCTCGTTGTCGGCATCTTGGATAAGGATAACAGGTTCCTTGGCAACTGTTATAGGACCTGTAGGCGATGTGCTGGTGCCATAAGCCACATGATAGTTCTTAGAACCTGTGTCGTCGACACTCCAGAGGAAATAGTACAAGCCATTACGATAGAATACATATACGCCCTCACGGAAAGCATAATCAGCAAGCGAGCCACCCTGTGGGGTAATAGTATATTCTGTATTGCCAACAGAAATCATATCGTCGTTGAGCAAACGATAGTGAAGCTGTCCGTTGCCATAATAGAGATACGACTGTCCGCTAACAGGATCGGTAAAGACGTCAGAATCGATCATCTGACCACCACTTGTAGACGTGAAGAGAGGAGCCTTAGAAGCCTTGAAAGGACCTGTTGGGTTTTCTGCAACAGCTACACCAAGAGTTTTCTTATTTACAGAAGCATTATGAGCGCTGAAATAATAGAAGTATTTCCATTTGCCATCTACCCATTTTTCTTCGATACAAGGTGCCCATGCGTTGCCACTTGCCCAAGGTGCATCATGACCAGCAGAGAGGTTGAGAATGGTACCCTCGTTGGTGAAGTGTACAAGATCAGGCGAAGAGAATACATCGAAGAAGTAGCCACCCCAACCACTATAACCATCAGAAGTAGGATAAACATAGAAACGACCAGTCTTCTTTGACAATAGCACTTCAGGGTCGGCATGAAAACCTGGGATGATAGGGTTGCCCTCGGCAGCTACACTCACCTTATATGTTTTGGTCTGACCATTCAAGCTCACGGTATAAGTAACCTCACCCTTTGTGAAATCCTGCTCACCCTCTGGAGCAACTACGGCTCCGGGAGTGGCAACAAACATAGGGTCGAAAGCAGAGATATCAGTACCCTGCTCTACTGGGATAAATATTTCCTGTGCCTTGATATCCAGGTTTTCCTGCTTGATGCGATGATTTGTAGCAGCAGAAATTTTAGCAGTAAGACCATCTACAGGGAATGCTTCGAGAAGTTTGCGAGCTTCTTCGGCTGTGATAGGAAGTACTGTGCCATGGCGAGGAGTGAATGCGCCTGAGGTTGTAGTATTCTTCTCCCAAGTAAACTTGTTAAGATCGTCGGAAGAGCAGAACTGATAGTATCCGCTGGTATAGCAGTCGTACATCAAGCACCACTTATCCTGGTTGATGAATTTGAATACTCCCGCACCCTCTACGGCAACATTTGTCTGCTGCAAAGTAGGTGAAGGTTCCGACCATTGCGAGCCAAGAGGCTGACCTTCGGGAGCTGTAAGCGTACGAGCAGTAACCTTACAGATGCCACCAAGACCTTCGTTCTTAAAGAATCCATGATACAACGAGTCGCTTTCGTTGTATACGATATCCATATCGATGGTAGCCGAGCCACGGTCGTAGAGGTATGTTGGTTCGCCAACAAGGTCGGTAAAGTCGTCGTTGGCATAGCAATAAAAGTCCTTATCGTATGGTATGGTGCCATCGTTTGTCAGCAACGAGAAGTAGACCATATACTTACCAGCCTGATTATCGTAGATAGTCTCAGGAGCCCAAACACGAGTTACGTTGGCAAAATTGGTACCTGCATATTTTTTAGGGAAATGTACTTTACTGCAAGTCCAATTGATAAGGTCTGACGACTTCATCAATACCAGTCCGCGGTTGCTCGACCATCCCTTTGAGCACATCATATCTGTGACAGCCATATAGAAATTGCCATCAGGACCACGCAAGATATGTGGGTCGCGCAAACCACCCATTATAGTGTTGCCCTCTGCCTTGAAGAAAGCTTGACCATTGTTGAGCGGAGTATAATTGTAGCCATCCTCAGAGATAGCATAGTATAGATTCTCGTTGTTGTTTGATGGGAAGTAAACGAAGAGATAATGAGAATAAGGCTCGCGCTCGTGGATAGTTACTGTATAATCGTGCGAGATGCGCTCTTTACCGCGCAAGAGAGTTGCAGTAAGAGTAACCTGTTGCTTCTTGCCATCAGGTTGCTTAACCACACGACCTGTATTAGTTAGCCAATTGGTATCAGCCGACTTCCATGTAATAACCGAACCAAGTTCGCCTACGGTAGGCAAAGTGAGCTTATCATATACATTATTAATATTACCACCAATTTTCAAATGCTCGAGGTCGTAGGCGATGGTCTCAGCATCAGAGAACTCAGGCAATACTGTAACATCGAAATTAAGTTTCTTTGTCACCAATCCCTCCTCTGAAAATTTTGTAGCAGTAGAAATGATGGTAGCAGTAAGAGTGGCAGTAGCAACAGGACGTCCGAAAACAGGACGAGTGATAGTGCCATCGGCTGTGATGACATTAGCATTCGAGGTTGTCCACACAACCTTTGCATAGTCGCCAATGGTAGTTGGCAGTTCTATATCATCCATCAAATTCTTAGTATTCAGCTCGATTGTTGCATTATTAATTTTCTCATCAATCGCAAGCGAATCAGCATACTTATTTAGCTTCACGTTGTTTTGCTTTGCCATATTTGTGACAGCCTTAAGCGCACGTATAGGCAGAGCATAGTTGTAAAGTCTGAAGTCGTGGAACATAGCATTCTTCAGATATGCATCGCCATTATAGCAACTCTTGCCGAGATAGTTCATTATGGTGTTGCCAATTTCCTTTGGCGACAAAGTCCATGATATGTTAGACGTAGATCCACCAAGGCTACCGTCGATATAGAAGTTTGCATAAAATTTGCCAGTAGTTCCCAATTTCTTGACGACAACTGTCAGATTAATCCATTTACCCTTAGGAAGTGGAGTTTTCAACGACACGCCGCTTTCGTCAGAATAGTTGGTTTTGGTGATGGCATAGCGTGTTTCCTTAGCCCCCAAAAACAGGTAACCCGTAGAAGACGAGTTAGCGAAACACCACACGAAGTTTCCATTCTTTGTGATGTCAGTAGACTCTGGGATGTAGAGATCGGTAACTATAGTGAACGCCTCAAGCGAGCCTATCACTTTACCGAAGTCGGCACCAAAATCGAAATACCCATCGTCGTTGCCCAAAGCAAGCACGTTGGCTTCTCCATAATTAATAAGTTTTGCACCCTGACACAAAGTTGCATTGTACAACTTAGCCGAATCGGCTGTAGAAGCAAAGTCGAACTTCACCATCGTACTGTCTTGAGCCGAAGCCGAGTAAGCAACGCTTAGGCTTAGGGCTAATGGTAAGAATAGTTTTTTTATCATATAATTGTTGTATTTAGTTTTCTTCAAAAAGAAGATATCGACACCTTATTATATTAATAAGCTACCTTTTTTATTATATATAAATACGTATAAAGTGGAATAAATCCTCAAACGCTTGATAAATTGCGAAATAATGTGTATTTTTGTACTCGCATTTGATTATTAACTAACAAAACCATAATAATAAACCACCTAAAAATTATGAACATCAAAACTATTCTAAGTTCAAAGAAAGCCTTGCTTACAGTACTTGGCATGACATGTTTTCTAACAGCCTCGGCTCAAAACCTTGTGAAGGGCGACTACGGCTACCTATATTGCCACATGAGCGATAAGGGAGAGTGGACAGCATATGCTGTGAGCCGCGACGGATACAACTATCAAGACATTATCGACGGTGAACCTATCTTCGACCAAAAGAAGTTGGCACGCATAGAGGGTGGCACACGCGACGCCTTTATCACTCGTGCTTACAACGGCAAGGGATATGTGATGGTGACAACAGATATGTGTGTAGCAAAGTCGCACAAATGGGACAACTATGGTATCGACCTCTTTAAGAGCGACGACTTGATACATTGGACAAGCGTTACCTTCGACTATCGCAAGGGACAGCAGATATTCTCAGACCCTACAGCACCATCGCCATACAAGGACTGGTCTACTATCAACCGCGTATGGGCACCTCAGATATTCTGGGACCCAGACTATAGATGGAAGAATGGCGACAAGGGCGGATACATGATTTACTACTCTATGCTAAACCGTGCGGAAGAGAAGTACGACCGCATGTACTATAGCTACGCTAACAAGGACTTTACAGAGATTACCACTCCAAAGCTACTCTTCGACTGGGGATATGCTACCATCGATGCCGACATCAATCTGCTCGACGACGGTCTATACCATATGCTCATCAAGAAGGAAGGTGGAAAGCCTGGTATCTATACCGCTACAAGCAAATACTTGACTCATGGTTGGGGCGAGCCTGTAGAAGACGACTACGTGAGCTTCGAAGGTCGCAAAAACTGCGAAGGTTCAAGTGCTTTCCAGCTTATTGGCGACAAGACATGGCGCGTGGCTTATATCCAGTATAGCGACCACCCTAAGCACTATCGCATTTGCAAGGCTGACGAAAACCTGCGCAACTTCCACGACCCTGTAGACATAAAGGGCGTTACTGGACCACAGCACGGCTCGTTCATGCGCATCACAAAAAAGGAATACAACAAGCTTCTTAAGTTCGACGCAGAATACAAGAAGAACAAGAAATAATTTATATACACAACATGGAAAAACTTATAGTAAACTCTTACGAGGACTTTGCTTCACATCTTGGCGAAGTGCTCGGTACAAGCGAATGGTTGCAGATAGACCAAGACCGCATCAACATGTTTGCTGACGCAACTCTCGACCACCAATGGATTCACGTAGACGTGGAGAGAGCTAAAACCGAAAGTCCATACAAGTCGACCATAGCTCACGGCTATCTCACACTCTCTGTACTCCCATACCTCTGGGATCAGATTATCGAGGTGAAGAACATCAAGATGCTTGTAAACTATGGTATCGAGCACATGCGCTTCGGCAAGCCTGTTATCACAGGCAGCAGAGTTCGCTTGGTGACAAAGCTTCATCAAATTCAGAACCTCCGCGGCACATGCAAGACGGAGATCGACTTCCGCATAGAAATAGAAGGCGAGCGCAAGCCTGCTCTCGAAGGCATAGCCGTATTCCTTTATTATTTCAACTAAGACAAACAAAATGTTTAGGAAACTTATCTTAGGCTTGACCATGCTAATGTGCATAGGTCAAGCCTTTGCGCAAAATACACTACACTTCAAAAAGGGATTATTCAAGATTGTGCAGATTACAGATTTGCACTATAAACTCGGAGTGAAGGCCTCGGAACAGGGACTTGCCTGTGTAAGAGAAATGGTAGAGACCGAGAAACCTGACCTCGTGGTAGTAACTGGCGACATCATCTATTCAGCTCCTGCCGATAGCACTCTATCGGTAGTATTAAAGACATTTGCCCAACTTGGCGTGCCTTTCTGCATGACCTTCGGCAACCACGACTACGACTTCAAAACGCCAGCTGTAGCCCTATACAACCAAATGCAGAAGACTCCAAACTGCGTGATGCCCGTATTGCAAGGTAAGAACACCGACTATTCGCTACCTATTCTGTCATCCAACGGCAAGCGGACTGCTGCCGTGCTATATTGCATCGACACTCACAACAAACCAGCTATAGGCGGCATTGGTGGCTACCAATGGATAAGCCACAACCAAATAACCTGGTACCGACAGCGCTCTACCGTATACAAGCAGAAAAATGGCGGCAAACCTGTACCTTCGCTTGCATTCCTCCACATTCCGTTGCCTGAATTCAACTATGCCACAGACAACACTCAATGCCCTATGTATGGTTCACGACTGGAGAAAGCATACAGCCCTTCTTTAAATAGCGGCATGTTTGCTTCGATAAAGGAGATGGGCGACATCATGGGAGTGTTCTGCGGACACGACCACGACAACGACTATGCTGTTTCCTACTTTAATGTATTGTTGGCTCACGGTCGCTTCTCGGGTGGCAACACAGAATACAATCATCTGAAGCGTGGAGCAAGGGTGATAGTATTGAAAGAAGGTAAACGCGAATTCGACACTTGGATTCGCGAGGAGGGCGGCAACGTGCTTTATCGAACCACATACCCTAAGAGCTATGTGAAGGATAATTGGCGAAAAAGAAAGTAAAAGAGAAAACGCGACTATCCGCATCAGCCGATGCGGATAGTCGCGTTGCTATTTGCGAGTAGTCGTATTGCCCAATGCGACTACTCGCATTTATTTATGCATGTACTCGCATAAATGAATGAATGATTTATTGTTTGCGCAGCAGGGCAACCATGGTCTTGGCAGCATTATCTGGCGCAACGTCATTACCAAGCTTTGCCTTCACCTCGTCGTAGCCTCGAAGCATAGCCTCGCGACCATCGCCTCCTGGAAGGATAAGGCTGAGATGATGGGTGATATCATTAAAGGTGAACTTATCGGCAAATAGCTCTGGCACCACCTCACGGTCGGCAACGAGGTTGACAAGACTGATATACTTCACTTTCAAAATATGATTGAAAGCCCATCGCATAAAACGAGGGATAGGAGTCTTATAGCATACCACCTGTGGCACGCCGAAGAGTGCTGTTTCGAGAGTAGCCGTACCACTCGTTACGAGAGCGCAAGTGGAATGTGAAAGCAAAGCGTAGGTGTCGTTGTGAACCAACTTTACGTTGCTACCTTCCACATATTTATTATAATAATCGTCGTCGATAGAAGGTGCACCAGCCAACACCATCTGATAGTCGGCAAACTGTGATGCCGTTTGTATCATCATTGGCAAGTTGTCTTTTATCTCCTGCTTGCGGCTACCAGCAAGGAGCGCTATAATAGGCTTATTTTTATCAAGATTATTCCTATCGCAGAATTCATCCTTTGCCTCCTTATATTCCTTGCAGAAAGTGCGCACCTCGTCGGCAGTAGGGTTGCCCACATAGTGGATTGGGTAGCCATGCTTCTGCTCGAAGAAAGGAACCTCGAAAGGCAGGATAGAGAACAAGGCTGTGATGTCGCGCTTTATTGCCTTGATGCGCCATTCCTTCCATGCCCATATCTTTGGAGAAATATAATAGTAGATAGGAATATTCGTTGTAGAATGGATGTATTTGGCTATATCGAGGTTGAACCCAGGATAGTCGACAAGTATCAAGGCATCAGGCTTCCACTCCACTATATCGCGCTTGCAATAAGCCATGTTGGCGAAGATGGTGCGCAGATGTAGCAACACGGGAACAAAGCCCATGTAAGCCATCTCACGATAGTGTTTCACCAAGGTGCCACCAACAGCTTGCATAAGGTCGCCTCCGATGAAGCGAAACTCAGCCTGACTGTCTTCTTTTTTCAGCGATGCCATAAGATGAGAAGCATGCAGGTCGCCACTCGCCTCGCCTACTATGATATAGTATTTCATGCTATGAAGATTGGTTCTACAGATTCCAGTTCTTGATGGTGTCGATCATCTCGTAAGCCGTAACGTCGATGCGTGTAGGTGTGATGGCAACATAGCCATGCGACAAAGCCCATTGGTCGGTATCTTCGGCTGTAGGCTCGTCGTTGGCATATTCGCCCACCATCCAGTAATAGTCGTAGCCTCGTGGCTGATGAGCCTTCACCACTTCGTTGATCCAACGACCAAAGGTCATTCGGCAAACTTTTACGCCCTTGAACTCCTGCATGGCAGGGAAGTTGACATTCAGGCATACACCACGTGGCAAACCATTAGCAAGCACGTTGCTCACAATATTTCTTACATATTCGCTCAAAGGCTCAAAGTTGGCATCATGATTATAATAGCAACTTGAGAAGGCTATAGAAGGGATATATTTCATACAACCCTCTTTGGCAATACCCATGGTGCCGCTGTAATGATTGTTTACAGTAGAATTGTCGCCATGATTGATTCCGCCAATAACCATATCAGGCATTTGGCCTTCGAGCAGTTGGTCGATAGCAAGCTTCACACAGTCTACAGGTGTGCCATTGCATGCCCAGACATCCACTTTGTCGTCGCTCCACTTATGCCACAATCTTAGAGGCAACTCGGAAGAGAAAGCACACGAATAGCCACTACGTGGACCATCGGGAGCACAAACGAGTATCTTGACGTCTAACGGACGCAACATGTCTACGAGCTTATTGATACCAGGAGCCTGGTAGCCATCATCGTTGGAAATGAGAATTAAAGGTGTTTTTGAATTCATAATCATCTGTATCTTTCTACCTCACAAAGCCTTCGCTTATAGTTACAAAACCTATGGGCTGAGGTAAGTAGAATATTTAATTTGCATGCAAAAGTACGAAAAAACCTTTAATTTACGTCTATCTCGCATAAAATATGTAACTTTGCAGAATAAATTCTGTAAAGACAAGCTTTCACATACATGAAGGAAAGGAAGACGAAAGCTATCTTTTACACAAACAAAGATTTAGAAAACCATGGCAAAGATTATTGCATTAGCAAATCAGAAAGGCGGTGTAGGCAAGACTACAACATCTATAAACCTTGCAGCATCACTCGCTACTCTCGAAAAGTCGGTGCTCGTTGTAGATGCCGACCCACAGGCAAACGCATCATCAGGATTGGGTATAGACCTGGCAGAAGTAGACTGCTCACTCTATGAATGTATCATTGACCACGCCGACGTTAGAGACGCTATCTATACTACTGATATCAACGGACTCGACATCATACCAAGCCATATCGACCTTGTAGGCGCAGAAATAGAAATGCTGAATATCGAAAACCGTGAAAAGGTAATAAAGCAGTTGTTGGCTCCTATCAGAGACGACTACGACTATATTCTTATCGACTGCTCGCCTTCGTTGGGTCTTATTACAGTTAATGCTTTGACTGCTGCCGACTCCGTGATAATACCTGTGCAATGCGAATACTTCGCCCTTGAGGGAATCAGCAAACTCCTCAACACTATCAAGATTATCAAGAGCAAACTTAATCCAAAACTCGAAATAGAGGGTTTCCTTCTCACTATGTACGATAGTCGTCTTCGTCTTGCCAACCAGATTTACGATGAGGTGAAGAGACACTTCCAGGAGTTGGTATTCAAGACCGTGATTCAGCGCAACGTAAAACTTAGCGAATGTCCAAGCCACGGATTGCCTGTGATACTATACGACGCAGAGTCGAACGGAGCAAAGAACCACCTGGCTTTGGCTAAGGAAATCATTAACAAGAACTCTTAAACTAAGTGAAGAACGAAGAGTGATGAATCCATTAGCTTTCATCCTCTACACTTTAGTTTTTTCACAAAACAATAGAGTAAAGACAAGAGAATTCTTCACTCTTCGTTCTTCACTCTTCGTTCTTCACTCTTCACTTATATAATAACATATATGGCTATACACAAGAAATACAACGCATTAGGACGAGGACTCGACGCTCTAATCTCTACCGAGGGAGTGCGCACACAAGGCAGCTCTACTATCAATGAGATTGCCATAGACCAGATAGAAGCTAACCCTAATCAGCCTCGACGTGAGTTTGACGAGGATGCACTTCAGGAACTTGCCATCAGCATTCGCGAAATTGGCATCATTCAGCCTATTACACTTCGACAGGTGGCTGAAAACAAGTTCCAGATTATTGCTGGTGAACGTAGATGGAGAGCTTCGCAACTTGCTGGACTAAAGGCTATTCCGGCATACATCCGCACCATCAAGGACGAGAATGTGATGGAGATGGCGCTCGTGGAGAATATCCAGCGCGAAGACCTCAACGCCATCGAGATTGCTCTTGCTTATGAGCATTTGCTTGAAAATACAGGTATGACTCAAGAGAAGGTTTCGGAGCGTGTGGGCAAAAGCCGTGCTGCGATAACCAACTATCTGCGACTGCTGAAGCTTCCTGCTCAAATACAGATGGCATTACAGAAACATGAAATCGACATGGGACACGCTCGTGCCTTGTTGGCATTGGATAGTCCTTCGCTTCAGATTCGCCTTTTTAAGGAGATTCAGAAGAATGGATATTCTGTACGCAAGGTAGAGGAAATGGTTCAACACCTAAAGAATGGCGAAGACATAGAGAGCAGCAAGAAGAAGATTGTTGCCAAGAACGCCTTGTCGGAAGAGCTTTCGGCAGTGAAGACTCGCCTATCGCAATTCCTTGATACTAAGGTGCAGCTCACTTGCTCTCCTAAGGGCAAGGGCAAAATCAGCATTCCTTTCGCTAACGAAGAGGAGCTGGAGAAAATCATGAACATGTTCGACAAACTGAAAGGACAATAATACTGTGGGTAACACTTTTTCCTACACTCTACGTTGTATCGTGGTTGGGATAGCTTTGCTTGTCTCGGCTTGTCTGAATGTGTATGCTCAAAAAGCCGATACCTCAGTTAGCGACACCATCGCCAAGAAGGTGGAACGTATCGACAGCATTAGCAAAATGGCTATCGCAACAGAGCAGGTGGCATATACCGACTCTGCATGGAAAGCCGACTCGCTAAAGATGATGACTGAGGAGATAAAGACTTCAAAGCAAATCGTTGCAGCTACAGACACCACAAAGCATCGCCGCGACTGGGCAACATGGAAACCAGACCCAAAGAGGGCTATGTGGTTGGCATTGGTATTGCCTGGAGCAGGTCAGATATACAACCGCAAATACTGGAAGTTGCCTATCATCTATGGCGGATTCGTAGGATGCGCCTACGCCATGAGATGGAACAACATGATGTATCGCGACTATTCGCAAGCATATCTCGACATCATGGACGACGACCCTACAACGGAGAGCTATAACCAATTTCTACATCTCGGCAACAAGATAACGCCAGAGAATATGGAACGCTGGAAGACAATCTTCAAGAAGCGTAAGGATAGATACCGTCGTTGGCGCGACATGAGTTTCTTCTGTATGCTTGGAGTCTACGCATTTTCTGTGATAGATGCCTACGTAGATGCCTCGCTATCAGAATTCGACATCAGCCACGATTTGAGTATGAGGGTGTCGCCTGCCGTAATAAGCAGCAAAGCAGATTTCACAGGTAGCCGACATACATCGTTGGGTGTGAGCTGTAGTCTAAACTTCTGATGAAGACTACACCTTATTATATATATAATATATAAGAGCCGCTTACACCTTATTATATATATGCCATATAGCTAAACAACATAAAAGAACAGAAACGAATTCTACAGATATAAAAAACATAATGAAGAAAACATTTTTGATAGCAGCCGCCATGATGTTTTGCATGCCAAGCTTCATGTCTGCTCAAAACGATGACACAGATATAATTGTTACTGACGAAGAAGGCAACGAGGAAGAATTTGAAGTACCCGAAGCCATGACATACGAGCTTGACAGTTTGCTCAACCTCTACAATGCAAAGACATATTTGAAGCCCGACAACAACTGCAACATGTCGGACGTGAACCCTGTATACGACAAGGACACCTACAAACAACGTCTCAACCGCATGCCTACTATCATAGAGATGCCATACAACGAGGTGGTACAGCAGTTCATCGACCGCTATAGTGGTCGCCTTCGTCGCTCTGTAAGCTATATGCTCGGAGCACAAAACTTCTACATCCCTATATTCGAGCAGGCTCTCGAAACCTATGGCATGCCTCTCGAACTGAAATACTTGCCTGTTATAGAGTCGGCTCTCAACCCTAAAGCTGTATCAAGAGTTGGCGCTACAGGTCTTTGGCAGTTTATGGTTACCACAGGTAAGCAATACGGACTTGAGGTAAACTCTATGGTCGACGAACGTTGCGACCCTGTAAAGTCGTCGTATGCTGCTGCCAACTATCTTAGCGACCTCTACAAGATATTCGGCGATTGGAATCTCGTTATCGCAGCCTACAACTGCGGACCAGACAACATCAACAAGGCTATACATAGAGCTAATGGCGCTAAGGACTATTGGGAAATATACCCTTACTTGCCAAAGGAAACTCGCGGATATGTGCCTGCATTTATCGCAGCCAACTATATCATGAACTACTATTGCGACCACAACATCTGTCCGATGACAACAACTTTGCCGGTAAAGACAGATACCGTGATGGTAGACCGCGATGTACACTTTGAACAGATATCAAAGGTGCTTAATATTCCTTTAGATCTGATAGCAAACCTCAATCCACAATACCGTCGTAACATCGTCAACGGAAGCAACAAGCCTTCTGCTATCCGTTTGCCTGAGTCAAAGGCAATAGCTTTTATCGACAATCAGGATTCTATCTATGCTTATGTTCCAGAGAACGTTACTACAAAGCGTGCTGAGGTTAGCGTAAACACAAGCAACTTAGCTTACAAAGACTCAAGATCGTCACGCCACTCTTCAAGCAAAAGAAGCAAGAGCCGTAAAAGTAGAAAAAGAACAAAGAGCGTAACCATACGTCAGGGTGACACTCTTGGTGCTATCGCAGCTCGCAACAATACAACTGTAGCTAAACTAAAGAGGCTCAATGGTATTAAGGGCTCAAGCATCAGGGCTGGCAAAAAGCTGAAGGTGAAATAATCCTTCGCTTGCCCCACACCCCACACTAACCCTCAATTATAATCTTCTTATCACGTGGTCCAAACAACAAAAATAAATTTTGGAGGACATGACAATGGACAATCAGGACACTATCAACAAAGAGAGAGAAATTGCCGACGACAAGATGATAACCGCGGCTTTCGATAAGCTCATGAAGACTTATCTCGATTCTCCTCATCGCAAAAAGGTGGATATCATCACCAAAGCTTTCAACTTCGCCCGCCAAGCACACAAAGGTGTAAGACGACTATCTGGCGAACCATATATCATGCACCCTATTGCCGTTGCACAGATAGCATGCGAGGAGATGGGGCTTGGATCAACAAGTATTTGTGCCGCACTCCTGCATGATGTTGTCGAAGATACCGACTACTCGGTAGAAGACATCGAGAATATCTTCGGTTCGAAGATAGCTATGATTGTAGACGGACTTACAAAGATTAGTGGTGGTATATTCGGAGATAAGGCTTCGGCTCAAGCCGAAAACTTTAAGAAGTTGTTGCTCACTATGAGCGACGATATCCGAGTGATATTGATTAAGATTTGCGACCGTCTGCACAACATGCGCACTTTGGCTTCGCAAGCTCCTAATAAGCAATACAAGATTGCTGGCGAAACGATGTATATCTATGCTCCTCTCGCCAATCGTCTTGGACTAAACAAGATAAAGACTGAACTTGAAGACCTTAGCTTCAAGTATGAGCATCCTGAAGAATATAAGGATATCACAAATAAACTTTCTATGTCGGAAGAGCAACGCAAAAAACTCTTCAAAGACTTCACCTCTCCTATTCGTGCAGCCCTCGACTCTCTTGGTATACAATATGAAATCAAGGCAAGAGTGAAGAGTCCTTATTCTATTTGGAATAAGATGCAAAACAAGCACGTTTCGTTTGATGAGATTTATGATATCCTTGCCGTGCGTATCATCTTTACTCCTAAAGAGCGCGCCAACGAAATCAACGAATGTTTCAACATTTATGTTGCAATAAGCAGAATATATAAGAGCCATCCAGACCGCTTGCGCGACTGGCTCAACCATCCTAAGGCAAATGGATATCAGGCTCTCCACGTCACTCTGATGTCTAAACAGGGTAAGTGGATTGAGGTACAGATTCGTAGCGACCGTATGGACGAAATTGCAGAACAAGGTTTTGCTGCGCATTGGAAATATAAAGATGGAAACGATGGACATGAAGACGATGGCGAGCTTAACGATTGGCTAAGCACTATCAAGGAAATTCTCGACGACCCACAGCCTGATGCTATGGACTTCCTCGATGCTATAAAGCTCAACCTTTTTGCATCTGAAATATTCGTGTTTACTCCTAAGGGCGAGGTGAAGACGATGCCTGCCAACTGTACAGTCCTCGACTTTGCATTCCAAATACACACCTTCCTTGGTAGCCATTGTATAGGAGCTAAAGTAAACCACAAGCTCGTACCGCTAAGCCATAAGCTCAATAGTGGCGACCAGGTAGAAGTGCTTACTTCTAAGTCACAACATGTACAGCCCGATTGGATAAACTTTGTTTCTACTGCTAAGGCTAAAGCTAAGATACAAGCAATATTGCGCCGCGACAACCGCGAGACTCAAAAGAAGGGCGAAGAAACTCTTAAGCAATGGCTACAGACGAACGAAATAGAACTTTCTACATCTGTTCTCGATAAGCTTTGCTCATTCCATGATGTGCAGAAGCCTGAAGAATTATTCCTTGGATTAGGCAACAGGACAATATTACTTGGCGAGAAAGATATCAACGAGCTCCATGGTAAGAGCCAAAAGAATGAGAGCTCTGGAGGAGGATGGAGAAAGTTTGTTCCTTTCCTTGGCAAGAGCAAAGACAAGAAGAAAACTGTGCCACCAAGCGACAAGAAGCTTGTGGTAGGAAAAGAATTCAATAAGAAGATTCCTTGCGTAATCTCCGAGAAGACCATCGGCATGTATATCCTTCCTACTTGTTGTCATGCTATTCCTGGTGACGACATCCTTGGATATATCGACAACAAAAACCAGGTGGAGATACACAATCGTGCGTGCCCTGTTGCCAACCGACTAAAGTCAAGTTTCGGCAATCGCATCCTTGATGCTAAATGGGATATGCACAAGGTATTATTCTTTGATGCAACTATTCAGATTAGAGGTATCGACCGCAAGGGCATGCTTCACGATATATCTGAGGTGATATCAGAGAAGCTTGATGTCAACATCCATCGCATCACCATCAATGCAGACGAAGGCATCTATGATGGCAAGATAGAGATTCGTGTTCACGATCGCTCTGAAGTTCAAGAGATTGTAAACGCTCTCAAAAAGATTGATGACCTCAAGGAGGTTAAACAAATAATGTAAAAATTCCTATATCTACACCCCTCCCTATTTTCCATCCTCGTGTGAAGCCGTTTCTACGGCTTCACCTCAAGGCGAGGCATAATATAAACATAAACAAACTATGAAGCTAATTACAACAACTCTACTACTTATGCTCTCAGCCATCACGGCTATGGGCGCAAACAAATACGACAACCCTGATACCATCTTCGTGGCTCGCGACGGTACAGCCGAATTCCGCAACATTAGCGAAGCCATAGAGGTTTGTCGTGCTTTTATGGAATATCATAAGGTGATATACGTTAAGAAAGGAGTCTACAAGGAAAAACTCGTTATCCCTTCATGGCTCGACAACATAGAAATATGTGGCGAAGACCGCGACAATACCATCATCACCTACGACGACCATGCCAACATAAAGCTTCCTGAAACAGGCAAGGGTATGGGCACTTTCCGCACTTACACTCTGAAGATACAAGGCAACGACATTACCTTGAAGAATATCACCATCGAAAACAATTCTGCTCGACTTGGTCAGGCTGTTGCCCTACATACCGAAGGCGACCGTCTATCGTTCATCAACTGCCGTTTCCTCGGACATCAGGATACTATCTACACAGGCAAAGCCTCTACTCGCCAGCTATTCAAAGACTGCTATATCGAAGGCACTACCGACTTCATCTTTGGTCCTTCTACAGCTTGGTTTGAGTCGTGCACCATCCACGCAAAGGCTAATAGCTATATCACAGCAGCCTCTACTCCTGCCAACCAGACTTATGGCTACATTTTCAACCATTGCCACCTCACGGCAGCAGACAATATTAATAAGGTGTATCTCGGTCGCCCATGGCGTCCATATGCTCATACCTTGTTTATGAACTGCATCATGGATAGCCATATCAGACCAGAGGGATGGGAGAACTGGAGAAATCCTGCGAACGAAAAGACTGCTCGCTATCAAGAGTATAACAATACAGGCGCTGGTGCCAATACTTCAAAGCGAGTTGGCTGGAGCCATCAGCTAACAAAGAAAGAAGCACAAGGAATAACCATCGAAAAGGTTTTCCATAGCGATACAAGCTGGCTTCCATCTTGCATGAAATAAATAAGAATATAAAAACATTATAAAAGCAAACAGCACATAGCCAAAGACATGAGTCTGGCTATGTGCTGTTTGCATATCATGCAATATAATCTTCTTATACCAAAGAATTTATATACGAGATAATGATTATACCAAAGAGTCGAGATGTTTCTTCAAATCCTTAAGCTGGTCTCTTACAGATATCAAAGTCTCAAGGATATCTGCACTACGATCGGCACCCTCACGATTAGCCGCAAGCATCTTCTTTGCTGCAGCAATCTTGAAGCCACGCACCTTGATAAGGTTATAGACAACCTTGAGCTGTTCTATATCCTTCTCCGTATACTGTCTGATACCCGTTCCTCTGGCTGTACGAGGCTTAATCTGAGGGAATTCTGATTCCCAGAAACGCAACGTACTCTCAGCAACGCCCAATTGCTGCGCCACCTCCTTTATAGAGAAATATATCTTAAGGTTTTTATCTGTATTAAGAGCCATAGTTGACAAATTACATCTAATTTGGGACAAAGATAGTAAATATTTTGCATATTTCAATCTACAATCGTCATTTTATTAGTATCTTTGCACAAGTTTTTAATCATCAGCTTCTTGTCTAAGCTATAACATGGCGGCAATAAGCTAAGAAGATTAAAATATCAAGGATAAATAAAACAAAAACATACAAACAGAAATGATGACAGCTAATGAAGTGCGCGAATCCTTCAAGAAGTTCTTTGAAGGTAAAGGCCACAAGATTGTACCATCAGCACCTATGGTAATCAAAGACGACCCTACGCTGATGTTTACAAATGCAGGTATGAACCAATGGAAAGACATCATCCTCGGTACTAAAGACCCAGGTAAGGATGTTCGTCGTGTTGATACTCAGAAGTGTCTCCGTGTAAGCGGTAAGCACAACGACCTCGAAGAGGTTGGTCACGATACTTACCACCACACAATGTTCGAGATGCTCGGTAACTGGAGCTTCGGCGACTACTTCAAAGAAGGCGCCATCGATATGGCTTGGGAATATTTGACAGAAATATTGAAGCTTAATCCAGACGATCTCTACGTTACCGTTTTCGAGGGTTGCGAAGAAGAAGGTTTGAAGCGCGACGACGAGGCTGCAAGCTATTGGGCTAAGCACGTGCCTGCAGACCACATCATCAACGGTAACAAGCACGACAACTTCTGGGAAATGGGCGATACAGGTCCTTGCGGTCCTTGCTCTGAGATTCACGTAGACTCTCGTACTCCAGAAGAGAAGGCTAAGGTACCAGGACATGAGTTGGTAAACAAAGACAACCCACAGGTAATCGAAATCTGGAACATCGTGTTCATGCAGTATAACCGCAAGGCTGATGGTTCGCTCGAGCCATTGTCTATGAACGTTATCGATACTGGTATGGGCTTCGAGCGCTTGGTTCGCATGTTGCAGGACAAGCACTCTAACTATGATACAGATATCTTCCAGCCAATCATCAAGGAAATCGAGGCTATCTCTGGCAAGAAGTATGGCTTTACTACTCCTACTGGTGAAAATGGTGAGGGTAAGGATGAGCAGGAGAAGGTAGACATCGCTATGCGTGTTTGTGCTGACCACCTTCGTGCAGTAGCTTTCTCTATTGCTGACGGTCAGTTGCCAAGCAATGCTAAGGCTGGTTACGTAATCCGTCGTATCTTGCGCCGTGCCGTTCGTTATGCTTATACATTCCTTGGTCAGAAGCAGGCATTCATGTACAAGCTCGTTAATGTATTGGTAGAGCAGATGGGTGCTGCCTTCCCAGAGCTTCCAGCTCAGCAGGAACTTATCACTCGCGTGATGAAAGAGGAAGAGGATTCATTCCTCCGCACTTTGGAGAAGGGTATCAACCTCTTGAATGGCGACATGGACGAGCTCAAGGCCCATGGTCAGACTCAGCTCGACGGTACATGTGCATTCCGTCTCTTCGATACCTACGGTTTCCCTCTCGACCTTACCGAACTTATCTGCCGTGAGAATGGCTATACAGTTGACGAAAAGGGCTTCGACGAGGAGATGAAGAAGCAGAAAGAGCGTGCTCGTAATGCTGCCGTGGTAGAGAATGGCGACTGGGAAGTATTGCAGGAAGGCGACCAGAACTTCGTTGGTTATGACTATACAGAATATGAGTGCCACATCCTTCGCTATCGCAAGGTAACTCAGAAGAAGAACACCTTCTATGAGTTGGTACTCGACAACACTCCTTTCTATGGCGAAATGGGTGGACAGGTTGGCGACAAGGGTGTACTCGTTAGCGAGGATGAGACTATCGAGATTATCGACACCAAGCGCGAAAACAACCAGAGCATCCATATCGTTAAGCAATTGCCTAAGAATATCTCAGCCGACTTCATGGCTTGTGTAGATATCGACTCTCGTGAGGGTAGCGCTGCCAACCATACAGCAACCCACTTGCTCGACTATTGCTTGAAGCAGGTTTTGGGCGAGCACGTAGAGCAGAAGGGTTCTTATGTAGACAAGGACACTTTGCGTTTCGACTTCTCTCACTTCCAGAAGGTAACAGACGAGGAACTCCGCAAGGTAGAGCGCATGGTAAACGAGATGATTCGCGCCGACTATCCACTCGACGAGCATCGCGATACTCCTATCGAGGAGGCTAAGGAGCTTGGCGCTATCGCCCTCTTTGGAGAAAAGTATGGCGACAAGGTTCGTGTTGTTCGCTTCGGTCCTTCAGCTGAGTTCTGTGGTGGTATCCACGCTAAGAGCACAGGTAAGATTGGTTTCTTCAAGATTATCTCTGAGAGTAGCGTAGCTGCCGGCATCCGCCGTATCGAGGCTCTTACAGGTAAGGCAAGCGAAGAGGCTATCTACGGCTTGCAGGATACCATCGTAGCCTTGAAGGGCTTGTTCAACAATGCTAAGGATCTTGAAGGCGTTATCAGAAAGTATATCGACGAGCACGATGCTTTGAAGAAGGATGTTGAGAAGTTCCAGGCTCAGGCTGTTGAGCGCACTAAGGAGAAGCTCGTAGCAAATGCTAAGGTTGTTAATGGCGTAAATGTGGTTACTGCCGTATTGCCTATGGAGCCAGCAGCAGCTAAGGACTTGGTATTCAAGGTTCGCGAGGCTTTGCCTGAGAATCTCGTTTGCGTAGTAGGTTCTGTCAGCAACGATAAACCTATGCTTAGCGTAATGTTTAGCGACGATATGGTTAAGGACCACAACCTTAATGCTGGTAAGATGATTCGCGAAGCTGCTAAGTTGATCCAAGGTGGTGGTGGCGGTCAGCCTCACTATGCACAGGCTGGTGGTAAGAACAAGGATGGCTTGAGCGCAGCTGTCGACAAGGTTGTTGAGTTGGCTCAGCTGTAAAAAGCTATCGAAAGATTCCGAAAGATTATATGATAGAGTTTTCTAAACTCTTATCTATGATAAGGTATAAAGGGTTGCAATCCTCGAAAAGATGGATTGCAACCCTTTTTCTTTATCCTACATTATGATAATTATCTAATTTATACGTTTTATTACTCTATTAGTTGTATTTCTACACTTTTATAACTATCTTTGTAGCAACTAATAAAGACATATTATCTACTCTAAGAATAAACCAAATAACTAACGTATTAATGAATTTAAAACATCTTATTATCGCAACCCTATTGGGCATAGGCAATAGCGCTATGGCTCAACAGTCGTGGACAGCCGATAATGGCAACGGAACCTTCACGAATCCTTTGTTCTATGATGAGTTCTCAGATCCCGACATCTTGCGTGTTGGCGAAGACTACTATCTTGCTGGTACCACCATGCACACGGTACCAGGAGTAAACATCTTGCATTCCAAAGACCTTGTTAATTGGGAGCAGATTAGCTATTGCTTCGACCGCTTCGACTTCAACGACCCTGCCTTCTCGCTTGTTAGCGGTAAAGAGGTTTATGGTCAAGGCATATGGGCTCCTTGCATCCGATATAATAAAGGTAAATTCTATGTATTTACTAATGTCAACGGCAAGGGACTTCAGGCTTATATTGCCGACGATATTCGTGGTCCATGGAAGCATGTAATGGTAAAGGGCAACATCTACGACCTCTCTATACTCTTCGACGACGACAAGATATATGCCATCCATGGATATGGTAGCGTGAGATGTTGCGAGCTAAAGCCCGACCTTAGCGAACCAGTACCAGGTACCGACCGCGAGATTATTCCTGAGGGAACAGGCGTAGGCGAAGGACATCACATGTATAAGATTAATGGCATGTACTATCTTATCTCTACCGACTATAAGCCAAATGGTCGCACACTCTGCTCTCGTTCTAAGAGCATCTGGGGACCATACGAAACCATCACCATTACTGCCGACGAAACCTACGGCTATCATCCTGGTCCTATGACGGAGGTTAAAGGTCGCATCGTTGACAACGGCACTCCTATCAAGATAAATATGCCTAACCATAACGCTACTGCTTGCACCAACGCCCATCAAGGCGGTATCGTTTCCACTCCCGACGGTCAATGGTGGGCATTGCTTATGCAGGACTTCCATTCTATAGGTCGTACTGTCGACCTAATGCCAATAACATGGAAAGACGGATGGCCATTCATCGGACTTGAAGGCAACCTCGGTCGTGCTCCTCGCACTTGGGAAAAACCATCTACAGGTGCGAAGGTTGAACCTCGCGCTCCTTACCAACGTAATGACGACTTCAACGGCAAAATCCTACAACGCATATGGCAATGGAACCATAATCCTGACGACAAGCTATGGAGTTTGAAGGGTGGCAAGCTCCGTATTGAGTCGATGCCAGCATCACAACTTCTTTGGGCTCGCAACACCCTTACCCAACGAGCTATCGGACCAGTTTCGCAAACCATCGTAGAGCTTGATATCAACAACCTAAAGGATGGCGACGTTGCAGGTCTTGGCAATATCAATATGCCTTGCTCATGGCTTGGCGTGGTGAAGAATGGTAAGAACATCAAGTTGCAATGGTTCCAGCAAGTTGATAATGATACCATCACCATAGATATCAATCCTAAAAAGGGTAAGCTATGGCTGATGCTCGATGGCGACTACGACAACGACTGCGCACAATACAAATATTCGCTCAACGGTAGCGACTTTATTCCAGCAGGCAACAAGATGACTTTGAGCTATCAGCTCATAACATTCCAAGGTTCGCGTCCATGTCTCTTCGCCTTCAACAGCAAAGGGAAACGTGGCGGCTATGCCCTATTCGACAACTTCAAGGTTATAGAACCTAAAGCCGACCGTTCGCAAAACATTCCTTGGGGCAAGACTATCCGCATCATCAACCTTGCAACCAATCTTCCTGCCGAAGCCACTCGCCATGGTGTGCTCTATGACACCAGCCGTGGCAACAACCGTCCTTCTACCCACTTCCGTCTTATCGACAAGGGTAATGGCAAGCTCATAGTTCAATGTGCCGACGGCAGATATATCATGGCTTCAGGCATCGGCATGCCAGGCGATGTTAGAATGACCAACGACGAGGCTCAGGCAGAAGTATTCATGTATCAAGACTATCTCGACCATGAGTTTATGCTTATGTCGTACAATCGCCATACATACCTCTGCAAGAGTCCTACCACAGGTAGTCCATATTCTGTAGATTGCAAGGGTCCAGACCCTGCTCGCAAGAATGGCTCTGTATTCAAATGGGAGGTGGTAGAATAGCCTCATCAACTATTCCAACCATAAACAAAAACTAAAAGAGCGATAAGCCTTCACTCATTCTGAAGGTTTATCGCTCTTTCTTTTTCTCAATATCTCTATTTTACTAAAGTTTCGCATATGAGAGAAGTTAAAGAATAAAAGGAGTTAAAGAAGTTAAAGCCATATGTTTTATAGCTAAAAAGCGAGCAGAGAACTCAAGCAAAATGGCTATTGGCTATAACTTCTAACGACCGTAGGGAGCTATAACTTTTTTTAATTCTATAACTTCTGAACTTGCGAAAGTTCAATATTTTATTTCAATATCTCTTTAAGCAAGAAAGTGGCATTTTGGTTACGAGCCACACCTGGCGTTATCTTATAAGAATAGGTAACGCTGGTGCCAAGTTCTATCTCGAAGCAATAGTTGTGGAAACGTTGCGGATATTGTTCTGCCATTTTAGACAGTTCAAGGTCGTGGGTGGCTATGATACCCGTTACAGGCATCTTCGACATAGCCTCAAGAAACATTCGTGAACCATTTAGTTTGTCGGCAGAATTTGTTCCCTTCAATATCTCGTCGAGGATTATTAGCGTGCGACTATTCTCTCGGCAAGTATCTATTAGCTGCTTTAGTCTGAGCAGTTCGGCATTAAAATAAGAAATGCCATGGGCAAGGTCGTCGGAAGTACGCATGCTGCTAAATAGCGAGAACAAGCTCACTCTATAGTTGGATGCAAAAACAGGCATACCACATAGCGCAAGGATATAGTTGATACCTACGGAGCGAAGGAATGTGCTCTTGCCCGCCATGTTGGCACCAGTAACGATATAGTAGTTGCCATCTTGGATATTGAAATCGTTAGCCACAGCCTTGTCGCCAAGGAAAGGATGATACAAGTCGTTGGCATCATACACCACCTTGTCTTCATCCACGATTGTGGCATCTATGCCTCGTGGCTCGTTGTAGCGGAATGTAGCCATCGACACACGAGTATCGAAAATGCTAACAGCATCTATCCAAGCCGAAGCCTCATCCTGATATTTCTGTTTCCATTTAGCAAACCTGCGAACAAGCCAAAGGTCGTTTAATACCAAGGCATCAGCAAGCACCATATATAGTGCATGTCCACGACGGTCTATAGCATCGATGATAGCAGTCAACTCCTTCAGAGCCTGCAAGGCATTAGCATCTGACGATGACAATATCTCTGCAACATCTTTATTTAGCTTTGCCGAATACTCATGCGAAGCTATCAGTCGCATTATCTTTGCGTAGCCTTTAGTCTGTCGTTCTATTTCTCCTACCACCTTATTGGCTTCGCTAATATGCTTTCCGCAAAGCGTAAGGCACACTATCGTCTGCATCAATCCCCAAAGCAACGGAACATTTGATGGTAATGAGCCAAAAGCCGACCAACAAGTTAGCGCAGCCATAATGCCTACCGACGCCATGGCCAACCATTTAGCCGAGCCAGAAGTTGCAAACTTTGGCAACAGCAAAGTATTAACATCATCAAAGGCATCATACACCTTATTGGTTTCCAGCACCTCGCCATCAGTAAGCGCCATAAACTCCATACGCAAATCTCTAAGTTCTGCCATCTCGTTTATAGCCTCGCGTTCGTTGGCAATATCACCTATCGTTGTCTTATTGCTCAGACTGCAACATTCAGCAAGCCTATCGCTACCGCCACGAGTGATACTACGATTTATGCGATGAAATAGCGACTGCGGTCCGAAGATATCAAGGTCGAAAGAGAATTCATGATGAGGATTTAGATATCGCTCACCATCATAAAAAGCCGAGAAGTTGCCATCCAAATAAGCCATTTCACCCATGTAGGTATGTTGCAACGCCTTTAGGTGGTCTGCCCTTTCGCTATTCTTTCCATCGGCATATCTCGACAATAGATATGCCAATACAGAAATGGCAGCAACTATGCCACACACCATTCCCTCATGCCAAAGTGTATAGGCAACCACGCTCATTATAACAATCACAAACGTAGCCAACTGGGCAAAGAGCAGCAGTCGCCCGCGGCTCTTTGTCTTGTTTATCTCTTGGCTTATCTCCGAAGCCTTAGCCTCGTAGCCTTTTAGTATCTCGCTTTTTGTTCTTATCATTAAGTATCAAGATGTGGTTATTAGCCATCCTTGCTTATTTCGCAGCAGGCTTCATGCGCAATTCGTATAGGTCGTTGCGACGGTCGCGAAGGTTGCGCACACTACCATAAGTATGTAGCTCGTTGAGCAAGTTGAGGTCGACATCCGATACAAGAATCATCTCGGTATTTGGAGTAGCCTCTGAACGCTTACCATCGTTAGGGAATGCGAAGTCGCAAGGAGTGAATACTGCCGACTGAGCATACTGGATATCCATATTGTGTACACGTGGCAAGTTGCCCACGCTACCAGCAATAGCCACATAGCATTCGTTCTCAATGGCACGAGCCTGAGCACAAACGCGAACACGCGAATATGCATTCTGGGTGTCGGTCATGAATGGTACAAACAATATCTGCATTCCGTCGTCTGCCATCAATCGTGAAAGCTCAGGGAACTCCACATCATAGCAAATCAATATACCAATCTTTCCGCAGTCGGTATCGAAAGTCTGTACATGGCTACCACCTGTCAATCCCCAGCACTTCTGCTCGTCTGGAGTAACATGTATCTTCTCGTACATCTCATACGAACCATCACGACGGCAAAGGAAGCCCACGTTATACAAGGCGCCATCTTCCTTCACAAAAGGCATACTGCCCGTAATAATATTGATATTGTAGCTTATAGCAAGTTCAACAAAACGGTCGCGAATCTTCTCGGTATATTGAGCCATGGCACGGATAGACTGCGCCTCGCCCATATCATTAAATCGAGCCATCAACGGAGCATTAAAATACTCAGGGAAGAGGATGAAGTCTGACTTATAATCAGAAACAGAATCTACGAAGAATTCCACCTGCTCAAACAAGTCGTCGATGCTGTTGTATGGTCGCATCTGCCATTGCACCATTCCGATTCTTACCGTTGGGCGCTTCTCTACTATCGACTGTGTAGGTGGCTGATAATAGATGTTATCCCATTGCAACAAGGTTGCGCAATGCTTCGACTCCTCGTCGTTAGGCAGATAGTTGCGTATAACTCGGCGCACGTGGAAATCGTTAGACAACTGGAATGTAAGCACAGGGTCATAGATTTCGCGCGAGCGTACCTTCTCGATATACTCCTTAGGACGCATGGTGTCGGCATACTTATGATAGTTAGGTATTCTGCCACCAAACATGATTGCCTTAAGGTTCAACTTCTCGCACAATTCCTTACGATACTCATACATACGACGTGCCAAACGCATACCACGATAGTCGGGATGTATAAACACCTCGATACCATATAGAATATTTCCTTTTGGATTGTGAGTATTGAATGTTTCGTCGCCTGTAACCTTAGCATAAGTGTGGTCACCCTTCACCATGTCGTAGTCAACGATGATTGATAGGGCACAGCCTACTATCTTGTCGCCAACGATAACAACCACCTGTCCCTCTGGGAAAATGGTGATGAGCTTTTTGATTTGTGCATGAGTCCAAAACACATCAGAATCAGCATAAATACGTTTAAATGATCGTGCGAGCTGGTCGTAATCTTCCATCTGAAGATTGCGTAGCTCTACCTGATTAGCATGTGAGGTTTCCATAATAAATCTTTTACCTTACTTTTTTTAGCTTTATTCTTAAATAATCGATGCAAAAGTACTCTTTTCTCCACACATAGGATATATGAAATGAGAAAAAATGATGTTTTTTCGGCAATTTAACAATATGTATAATATAATATGTGTATATTTGCAATATAACAAACAACAGCAAGCATGAAAAAAAGACATATTCTTATCATCGCAGCCATGAGCCTTAGCTTTGCTGCAACGGCTCAACGAACTCCCGACCACAACTTCGACTTCGAGACAATACATACCGATACTGGCGATGTACGACTCTCGTGGGACAACTTCCATCAGTTTTTTGATAGTTGGCAGGCAGGAACTCCTCCTGAGGGTTTGTCGAAGATAGATGATGAGTTTTTCATTTCTCGTCAACGTCCGTTGCCTCGCATCACGGATGGCGACTATCATATTCATGCCTCTGTACCTACGGGCAGAAAGATGCTATTATGGACACCTCTCGACGACCCAACGACAACATGGAAGGCATTGCCACGATATTGTTTCGAGGGCGACAACTTCTCTATGTGGTCATACATCAACTGTCATGGCAACTGGTCGGCACCTTGGCTTAGAGTGTCGGCAGGCTTGTCGGATGCTGCTGCCAAGAATGGCGTAACGGTAGGTTGCGTATTGGCTGTGCCTTGGGATGCAGACTTGTCGCTAACCAAGACCGACAGATATTCGCTCACCTTCAAAACCTTAACGGAGAAGGATGAAAAAGGCAAATTCAAAAACTCTTTGAAGCTTGCCAAGCTCATGAAATATTATGGCATCAACGGACTTGGCGTAAACTCGGAGTTTGGCTCAAATCCTTCTACCATGGCTGTAATCCAGGAATTCTTTGCCGATATGCACAAAAAGGCAGAGTCGATAGGATGGAAGTTTGAGTTGCAATGGTATGATGTAACCAACGACGAGGGCGACGTAGCAGCCGACAAGGGCATCAACAGATACAACCAAAAGATGTTTGGCACGGGTGGAAATATCGTTACAGACCAACTATTTGCCAACTACGACTGGTCTGACTATTTGCTTCAAGCATCTACTAAGAATGCCAAAGCTTTGAAGCGCGACCCTTACGACTATTATGCAGGCTTCGATATTCAGGGCAGAGCCTTGAAAAACAACTATTGGCAGGCGCTAATAGACAACGAGACATCGGTAGGCTTCTGGGGTGCTCACTCAGAAAGCCTCATCCATCAAAGTGCTACTGATGACGGCACTTCCGACATGGCTATACAGAAGGCTTATCAGCTAAAGCAAGAGATGATATTCTCTGGCGGCTATCGCAATCCTGGCTTGTTGCCAGAGGTAAGAACAGACTGCTCGCTCTCTAATACCGACCTCAAGACATTCCATGGTTTGGCTCGTCTGCTCACGGCTAAGTCTACTATTCAGAATGTGCCTTTCGTAACTCGTTTCAACCTTGGCAACGGACTAAAATTCTATAAGGAGGGTAAGGTGGCTTTCGACTCTAAGTGGTACAACCTAAACTCTTCAAGACTATGCTCACCACACAGCCTTCATACGAGCTGTCGGTAACTTACAAGCTCAAGAGTGGCAACGAGTCGCATGCCAAACTCTTTGTGGCATTGAAAAACGATGTCAACAACTACAAGGAAATAGATATTCCTGCAGCTAAGCAAGGCGAATGGACCACCTTCACCACCCCACTATCTAAGCTCGGTCTGCAAGCCAACGACGTAGTGGCGATGATAGGTGTAGCGCCCGAAAATACTGATGCTAACTATCAGATTAATATAGGCGAACTGGCTTTGCGCAATCCTGAGCAATCGTTCGCCACCATACAGCCTAAGATTAAGGAGATTGAGGTGTTGCGTGGTTGGTATAATAGCGTAGACTTCAAGATGAGATACGCTTCGAAAGAGGAGACTGGCGACGAGAAGACATACAACGACGAGGTGGGCACATGGTATTACGAAATATACTTCCAGCAAAAAGGCGAAGAGGCTAAGTTGCTAACAGCCACAGAATCGTGGGCAGCCTATGTTGTTGGTGCTCCGCTTGTTGCTAATGGCGAACGCATGTGCCGTTTTGGTGTGAGAGCCGTGTCGCCTGATGGCAAACAAGGGTCAGACATAGCATGGAGCGAATATCAGCAAGTGGAATATAATGCCCACAAGTCTTCGCTCGCCATAGACCACAGCATCATCAAGCCTAACGAAGAGTTTACAGTTGGCTACGAAGACAACCTAATGCCTGCAGCTAAGGAATGGAAGATTATTGATGCCGCTGATGGCAATATTGTGGCTACAGCCAAGGATGCAACAGCCATAACAACAAAGCTCGACAAGGAAGGAGTCTACGACGTAATTACGACCGATGCCGAAGGCAAAGAGACAGCCACTCGTGGTTTCATCAAGATTACTCCTGAGGCTACAGGAGCCATGCCAAAGCTCTATTCTTTATCGGCAAATAAAGCAAAGATAAGTGCAGGCGAGAATGTAGACTATACCTACAGTTCTCGTAAAGCTGACGGTAAGGTATCAAGGGCTGTTGTAATCTCAGACCCTGAGATGCTCTCTATTCCTGCTGCCACTCAGCAATCCACAGCATTCTCTATCGCCATGTGGTTTAAAGCCGATAAATGGTCGCACGATAAGGATGGCACAAATCTCATTTCCAAGAACTCTATCTACGACTCATGGCCTCGCAACAATTGGGGTGATATATGGGTACTGGTAAGACCTGAAATCACCGACGAGACTACAGGCACAACACATCCTGCCAACGAAATATCATTCAACACCCTGAGCAATGGTAACACTGCTGCCGACGAGGGTGAGATGATAACCTACGGATATAGTATTCTGCCTAATGTATGGACACACTTGGTGGTGACACAAGACGAACAAAAGGTGCAGAAAATATACATCAATGGAAAATGTGTGGCTGGTCCATACCATATCTATAGTTCTACACGACGCGAAGAACTTGGCAAACTCGACCTACGCATAGACACCACCCAAGTTGCCAACATCTACGTAGGTGGTGGTGGCACATACAAGTCGGCTTTTGACGGTGCTATTGACGAGGTGCAGGTATGGAATAAGGCGCTGACCGACAACGAGGTACAGCAAGCCATGAAGGGATATGCAGAGGGCAAAACTCCTGAAGGTTTGCAGGCTTACTATACCTTTGAGGAAACCGACGATAAGGGAATGTTCCCTAACCATGGTGCGCTTAAAGAATGTGCAGCAAGCATGGTGAAGATTGTCGATGCTTCTGGCGAAAACACCAATATGGCACAATATGTTCAGCTTTCTGCCAACACCAACGAAATAGGCTATCCTGGTATCACAGGAACCATCCCTGTAAATACCCAAGCAGAATGGCAACTTGGTGCAGCCAACGATGCTTCTATCATCAAGGAAGAGGGCAACGTGGCTACCATATCATATACCCAGGGGGGCAAGAAGGACGTAAAGCTAACGCTCTCCAACGCTTGGGGCGTAGACTCTATATCGAAGGCAGGAATCGTAGAGGTAGATGGTTCGAGCAGTATCGACGACATCCATGCCAACGACCTTGCCATAACATCTTATGCCAAGAGCGTAAACTTCCGCTTTGCTGAGTCTGCCACTACTCCATCCTCATCATCTCGCCTGCAGGCATCTTGATGCAAAGGACTGAGATTGATGCTCACGAAGGTCAGCTTGTGAACGTTGCTCTTCATGATGGCAAGGGAGCGTATATCGTTCAGGTGATGAAAGACAACAAGGTGTATAAGTCAGTAAAGGTGGCTTGCAGATAAACAAAACAAAATTAATACAAATAATTGCTGTCAGGCTGTATTCAAAAAAACGCTTGTGTTCAAATAAATCTTCAAGACTTATCTGGACACAGGCTTTTTCATGTTCCATTTTATCTTTGATAACAACAGGAGTAATAGTACGGCTCAACGAGTTAAGCGATTACTAAAAATGCAATCATCGTAATAATACTATTAACTTTACGTTCTTTTCAAAGAAAGGTTTCGCTTTGATAGTAGTTTAAAGGCTAAAAGTACTACCTTTGTATGCAACAATAAATAACAAAACGTTCAAGGTCACAAATTGTAATTTTGAAAATGAATATAAATATGACAGATATAACAGAAAAGGCTGAAAATGGCGAACTGGTCACAAATCGTGACCAGCTGGTTGTCATGGATAATATAGAGTCTCTAATAATAGTGATTAGAGGACAACAAGTTATGCTTGATAAAGATTTAGCCACCTTATATGGTGTAG
>ERZ773202.335-NODE-335-length-45415-cov-53.959524_pt1 | contig 45415 bp, 30 predicted proteins | sample MGYA00580998_ERZ773202 | MGnify/ENA primary metagenome ERZ773202 (study PRJEB29015, sample SAMEA2737803) | human gut metagenome | biome: human gut; feature: human-associated habitat; material: faeces | place: China | collected 2012 ...
TGATGAGGGACGGTCCCGGATAAGCTTCTGCTTCGCTGATGGCTTTGAAGGCCTGATTCATATCAGCGCCGAGGGCGATCTGTGCGACGTAGATGTAGCCGTAGGAGACGGCGATCATGCCGAGGTCTTTCTTCTTGGTCTTCTTGCCGGAGGCTGCGAATTTGGCGATGGCAGCAGCCGGAGTGGACTTGGAGGACTGTCCGCCGGTATTGGAGTAGACTTCGGTATCAAGGACGAGGACATTCACATCTTCGCCGGAAGCGAGGACCTGATCGAGGCCGCCGAAGCCGATATCGTATGCCCAGCCGTCGCCGCCGAAGATCCACTGGGATTTCTTGACGAAGTGATCCTTGAGATCCAGCAGTTCTTTGTATTCTGGATGCGCGGAAACCGCAGCGGTGAGGGCCGCATCGAGCCTGTCGGCGCGGTCTCTCGTGCCTTCGCCGAGGTCTTTCTTGGCGAGCCATTCTTCCATGGCGGTCTTGACATCGCCTTCCGCTGCCGGGAGGAGAGCTTCGAGCTTTTCGGTCAGGCGGCTTCTGAGCTTCGCTTCACCGAGGTGCATGCCGAGGCCATATTCCGCGTTGTCTTCGAAGAGGGAGTTCGCCCAGGCCGGTCCCTGTCCTTTGCTGTTCTTGGTATATGGCATGGACGGGGAGCTTGCGCCGTAGATGGAGGAGCAGCCGGTCGCATTGGAGATCATCATGCGGTCGCCGAAGAGACGGGTGACCATATTGATGTACGGGGTCTCGCCGCAGCCTGCGCAGGCGCCGGAGAATTCGAAGTAGGTCGGTTCGAACATGGCGCTTCTGAGGTTCTTTTTGCCGAGCGGATTGTCTCTGGCTGGGAGGCTCTTTGCATAGTCCCAAAGGTTCTGCTTGGGGAGCTCTGTCTCTGCTGGCTTCATGACGAGGGCTTTCTTCGGAGCCGGGCAGGTATTCGCGCAGATGCCGCAGCCGTAGCAGTCTTCCGGATCGACGACGATGCGGTACTTGAGTCCTTTGACCGGGCCTCTGAAGTCTTTGACGATGAAGCCTTCCGGCGCATTCGCTGCTTCGTCTTCGGTGACGAGGAATGGACGGATGGCAGCATGCGGGCAGACGACGCCGCACTGGTTACAGCCGATACAGTTTTCCGGGATCCATTCCGGGATCATGATGGCTGCCGATGGACGTTCGTACTGGGAGGTGCCGGACGGGAAGGTGCCGTCTTCGATGCCTTTCCAGGTGGAAACCGGGAGGTCGTCGCCTTCCTGACGGTTCATGACGTCGCAGACGTTCTTGACGAAGTCCGGACGGCTGACCTTGGCGATGGAGCCGCCAGTGGTCGCATGTTCCCATTCAGCCGGTACTTCGACTTCGACGATGCCTTCCATACCGGCGTCGACAGCTTTGTTGTTCATGTCGACGACGTTCTGGCCTTTTCTGCCGTAGGATTTTTCATTGGAGTCTTTCAGGTACTTCACAGCATCTGCATCAGGAATGATGTGGGTGAGGTGGAAGAAGGCAGACTGCATGATCATATTGATGCGGCCGCCGAGACCGATGTTCTTTGCAATCTCAAAGGCATCGATGATGTAGAATTTTGCCTTGAGGGCAGCGAGCTTCCGTTTCATGGCTGCCGGCAGGACGCGGTCAAGATCTTCTTTTCTCCATGGGGAGTTCAGAAGGAAGATGCCGCCCGGCTTGAAGCCGCGGAGAAGGTCGTATTTATAGATGTAGGACGGACGGTGGCAGGCGATGTAGTCAGCCTTGCGGATGAGGTAAGGCTTTCTGATCGGATCGGGGCCAAAGCGCAGATGGGAGATGGTGACGCCGCCGGATTTCTTGGAGTCATAGGCGAAGTAGCCCTGTGCATAGAGGTCGGTGTGGTCGCCGATGATTTTGATGGCGCTCTTGTTCGCACCGACGGTGCCGTCAGAGCCGAAGCCCCAGAATTTGCAGGAGACGAGCTTGGACGGGATTTCCGGTACCGGGAGCGGAGCGAGGGAGAGGTTCGTCACGTCGTCTTTGATGGAGAGCGTGAAGTTGTGGCGCGGGGTCTCTTCCTTCAGGTGTTCATAGACAGCCATGATGTCTTCCGGAATGACGTCCTTCGAGCCTAAGCCGTAGCGGCCGCCGCAGACTTTGATGGCGCGGCCGGAAGAGGCGATCACAGATACGACATCCAGATAGAGCGGTTCGCCGATGGCGCCCGGTTCACGGGTGCGGTCGAGGACGGCGATCTTCTTGACGGTCGATGGGATCTGGTCAAGGAAGTGCTTGACAGAGAATGGGCGGTAGAGGTGTACATTCAGCACGCCGACTTTTTCGCCGTTGGCATTGAGCGCATCGGTGACGTCCTTGCAGATGTCAGTGACAGAGCCGATCGCGATGATGATGCGGTCAGCATCGGCTGCGCCGTAATAGTCGAAGAGATGGTAGCTTCTGCCGGTGATCTTGGAGATCTCATCCATGTAGCCCTGAACGATGTCTGGGAGGGCATTGTAGAAGGGGTTCGCTGCTTCGCAGTGCTGGAAGTAAACGTCTGGGTTTTCTGCGGTGCCGCGGATGACCGGATGATCCGGATTGAGAGCGCGGGCTCTGAAGTCCGCAAGGGCTTTCTGGTCGATGAGCGGAGCGAGCTCTTCATAGCCCAGGACCTCGACCTTCTGGATCTCATGGCTCGTGCGGAAGCCGTCGAAGAAATTGATGAAAGGTACGCGGCCTTTGATGGCAGCAAGATGGGCAACGCCTGCGAGGTCCATGATCTCCTGGGCATTCGCTTCTGCCAGCATCGCGCAGCCCGTCGCACGTGCGCTCATGACGTCCTGATGGTCACCGAAGATGGAGAGTGCGTGGTTTGCAAGAGCTCTCGCTGCGATGTGGAAAACGCCCGGGAGCAATTCGCCTGCGACTTTGTACATGTTCGGTACCATGAGCAGCATGCCCTGAGATGCCGTATAGGTGGTAGTCAGCGCACCGCTCTGCAAAGAGCCGTGGAATGCGCCGGCTGCGCCGCCTTCTGCCTGCATCTCGACGACGTGTACGGTGTCACCGAAAATGTTCTTCTTGCCGTGAGCGGCCCATTCATCCACTTCTTCCGCCATCGGCGAGGAAGGGGTGATCGGATAAATAGCAGCTACTTCTGTGAATGCGTAGGAAATATACGCAGCAGCTGTGTTGCCATCCATTGTTTTTACATTTCTCACAGATCAACACTCCTTTGTATGGGAAATCTGTTCAAGGGGAGCAGAGGAGATGAAGGATGAGGAAGGCGGTGCCTTTCCGGCCACGGATCCCTGCTCATCAGTCACATGGCTTTTATACCTTTGCCTTTACTCTTTCCTTGCAAGATACCTGAAAATTAGGTACAATGGTTTTATGATAATTTTGCATAGATGGATTCACTTTATTCTATACTAAGTCATAGACCATGGACATTTCCAGGGCATCCGAATAGATACATTTCTATTATAGAATAAAGATATGGATTTCACAAGAAACTGAGAAGGAGAAAGGAATTAAGAGTAGCTGGTAACTAGTGACTGGTGCCTGGGAATGTCCGGTGAGTTGTGACTGAGATAGTACTTTCGGGCTTCGCTCATCGTAATGGACCATTCCCGCTTTTCCTCTTTCTCGCTTTTCCACGGAGGATCACAATGGATTATCGTCATCTGAAATATTTCATGGAAGTCGCTGAACAGAAGAGTTTCTCGAAAGCAGCGCGCAATCTTCATATTTCCCAGTCCGCCATCAGCCGCATGATCAAGTCGCTGGAGGATGAGCTGGGGGTCGTGCTTTTCATCCGCAATGCAAAGACGGTAGAGATCACAGCGCCGGGGACCATTTTCCTAAACTATGCGAAGCGGTGTCTTTTTATTTTTGAACATCTGAAGTCGGATTTTGAAAATGAATTCAACCTGAAGCAGGATACCATCGAGATCGGGCTGCCGCCGATCACCGATGCGCATGTCTTTGCAAAGCTTCTGGGCGAATTCAAGAAGAACTATCCGCAGATCGCCATCAAGCTCTATGAGCACGGTTCGAAGGTCATCGAGACCTCTGTTCAGGAGGGGGTCATCGACGTCGGCATCATCTGCACCATTCCGAATAACGAATTCGAGTCCTTCTTCCTTTCGGAGGATGAGATGTGCGTCGTCATGCCGAAGGGCTATCCGCTCGAAGAGCACCAAGTCGTCCCGATGAAGCTGCTCGCAGACTATCCGCTCGTGCTGTACCGCGATGATTTCAATATGCATGATGACATCATGTCGAACTGCAAAAAGATCGGCTTCACGCCGAAGATCGTATTCGAGACAAGCCAGCGTGAGCTGATGCTGCAGACGGTCGCGAGCGGCCTTGGCGTCGCGATCCTGCCGTCGCGCCTGTGTCCGGCAAACAGCGAGGAAAGCAAGGTCGTCACCCGTGTGATGACAGAGCCGCGCATGACGCATCACCTCTATGCCATCTGGAAGAAGGGCCGCTATCTCTCCCGCGCTGCCCGTCTCTGGATCGAATTTACCAAAGACCATCTGACGCTCTTGAACGACCCGCGTAAGATCGATGATATGATGAGGAAATAGGATTTCCATGGAACAGTGGAAAAGGAAAATACAGTGGAGAGAACGTAAATATCTCTACCTTATCATGGCCATGCTGCTCGGCATGGTCATTTATCAGCAATTTTTGATCACTGACCTGCAGGAACGGATGATGAATATCGAGGCGTCCTGCTATGATGACCAGCTGAATGACATCCGCTATGAAGCGGAGGAAGCGCTTCGTCAGAATGAAGAGCAGGGAAAGGATATCTATCTTCTGCAGAAGCACAGTGCGGATCACTGCTTCCGCCTGCTGGAATTGGAATGGGAAAAGTAGTGGTCGGTGGTCTGTGACTAGTGACTGGAGACTGGAAGACGTTAGGCATCAGATGTCAGATATCTGTAGTCTAACGTCTCCAAGACTCCAAGCCGTAAGCGGGCACCGCCAAGATTTATACTCCGTGACGCTTTTGATTTTGTACGCTGCAGCTTCCATTTTCACTATTAGGGAAACGCTGATTAAATCGCAGAGTCAAATTCTACAAGAATTTTTATACATAGCTTCGTCATAGCCTTCCTTAAATAGCTCGCTATTCGCGTCAGGTTATTCCTCGCTATGCATAAAAATTCAAGAGTAAAATCTGACAACGATTGAATCAGTGTTTCCCTAGCGAGAATTGAAGGTGCAGCGCCAGTTCATATATTGTAAGATCAACATAAAGGTGACTTCTATGGCACAGGATCGGTTTATGGCTTTGGATGCGCTTGCCTTGATGAGACACAGTAATGCTTCATGGAAGCTTCTCGCTTCTGATGATGCAGCTTTCTGCTGTGCCTTTTTTTATCAGGAATTTTTGGCGGGCAATGTGAGAAATCTGCCGGAAGCACGTCTTTTGATGGACATGCGTCCATTTCTGAAAGAGAAGCATGCCCTAGCGAAGGAGCCGCAGCCGGAGGAGGAAGCGCTCGAGGGGGAAGCGAAGCAGTATCTGCGCCGGTGGTCGGATGAGGAGCACCGCTGGCTTCGCCGTTTCTATCGAAACCACATGACGTACTATGATCTCACGACTTCGGGGCAGAAGGCCGTAGAGTGGCTGGAAAATCTGCGCAGTCGGAGCTTCATCGGGACGGAGTCGCGTCTCCACACGTTCTTCAATATCTTGCACGAGATCGAGCATAAGGCGAATCCGGATAAGAAGGCGCGCTTGGACTACCTTAGAAAGCAGCGTCAGGAGATTGACGAGAAGATCCGTCGGCTCCGCGAAGGCGGGGAAGTCGAAGTCTTAGATGAAGTGCAGATCAAGGAGCGCTTCATGGAAGCCATGGACATCGCGGCAGGGATTCTTTCTGATTTCCGTGAGGTCAAAGATAAATTTCAGGGCATCTACAATGATTTTCGCAACGAAGTGAATGAGTGGGAGCAGGGCAAGGGGGCGCTGCTCTCGCAGTTCATCGCGGACAGGGAAATCATCGAAGAGTCGGAGCAGGGCAAGAGCTTCGCCGCCTTCTTCGACTACCTGATGGCGTCCTCGCAGCAGGAGGATTTCGATCAGACAATGCGAAAGATTCTCCGCCTGAAGGCACTTGCCGGTGAGACGAACCGCTACAATCCGCTCCACGTGCGCCGTGCGTGGGTGGACGGCGCAGAAGACGTGCAGCAGACGATCGGCAAGCTATCGGAGCAGATCCGCTGGTATGTCAATGAGAACAATCTGCAGGAAAAGAAAAACATCTATTTCCAGGTGAAGGAAATCGAGAAGAAGGCACTCGCGATGAAGGGGAGAGAGCCGAAGCGGGAGAAGGAATTCATGTGGCTTGATGAAGCCGCGCCGACGATTTCTCTTCCAATGGAGAGGCCGCTCCGCATGCCGCCCGCGCAGATGGAACTTGCCGCGGATGCGCTCACGGTGGGGGAGCACGTAGGGAGTCTGGAGGCGATTTTCAACCAGGTCTACGTGGATAAGGCAGTCCTTCGAGCGCATATCGAGGACATGCTCGAGACGCGGCCGAAGGTGACGCTGAAGGAAGTCATTGACGCCTATCCGCTTGAGAAGGGGCTTTTCGAGCTTCTGGCGTACATGGAAATCACTAAGAGCGAGGCGTGCCATTTCACGCCCGCCAAAGAACGAATTTTCTTCCAGGGAATCGATGGCCACAGCCGCTATGTCACGATGGAACGTATTGTTTTTGAAAAGAAGGAGCCATGATGGAAAAAGAAGACATCACATTTTCTACCGTACTGATCCAGCTTCTCTCAGGGATCGTGGTGAAGGAAGCGGCCCCGGAGAGCTGGAATACCATCCTTTCTCAGCAGTATCGCATCAATGAATATATGGAAAAGATCGGGCTTTTGCTTGTCATTGACGAGGATGGCGGCTACGCTTTCCTAAAGCAGAAGGAGACGGATGAGCTGCCCCATCTCGTGAAGAAGCAGCCGCTGACATTTAAGATGAGTCTTTTCCTTGCGCTTCTTCGTAATGAGATCAATGAATTCGACGGGGCGAACGGGGACAGCATGCTTGTCGTGAAGGATGAGGAAATGGTTGCTCGCTTGAAGCCATATTTCCCGGATATGTCAGATGAAGTGAAATTTGCTGACTCCATCCGTGTCTGCTTCAAGAAGGCGGTTTCCATGAAGATCCTCTCGACGGTGAAGGACAATGAATTTGCCTATGAGGTGCAGCCGATCCTGCGCCGCTTCGTGGATGCGACCTGGCTCTCGGAATTCAACCGGGCGCTCGACAAGTACATGGAAGAGAATGGCATTTCCTTAGAGGATAAGGCGGAAGAAAAGGAGGATACCCATGAATCTCTTTGATACAGACGGCCGCATGGAAGATGTGGGCCCGGGCTACCGCATGCGGCGGCTCGAAGTGTACAACTGGGGCACCTTCGACGGCGCGGTCTGGCCTTTTGAGTTGGGCGGCAATACGTCGCTCCTCACCGGGGAAATCGGCTCGGGCAAGTCGACTCTGGTCGATGCCATCTTGACGCTCCTCATCCCGCAACCGAAAATCAATTACAACAAGGCCGCTGACTCAGGGAGCCGTGAGCGTTCGCTCACGTCCTACGTGCGCGGTTACTATGCGAAGAGGAGCAATGCATCCGGTGAAGAAGAGCCGATCGCGCTCCGTGATAAGAATAAGTACTCCGTCATCCTCGCCGTCTTTTCGGATGTAGAGAAGGACAGCTACGTGACACTTGCGCAGGTCTTTTTCTTCCAGCCCGGGAGCGAGCGTCCGGCCCGCTTCTTCGTCGTGGCAGAGCGCATTCTCTCCATCAAGAAAGATTTCGGCGGCTTTGGGAATAACATCAGCGACCTCAAGAAGCGTCTGAAGAAATCACTCTATGTGGAAGTATTCAATGACTACACCTCGTATGCGGTGAAATTTAAGTCGCTCTTCGGCATTGTGAGTGATGACGCGCTCGACCTTTTCCAGCAGACCGTCTCCATGAAGAAAGTGAATGGGATCACCGATTTCGTCCGCAAGAACATGCTTGGTGATGTGGACAGGGCGGAGATGGAAGAGAATATCCAGCACCTCCTCACCCGTTTCCATGATCTGAAGAGCATCCATGATGCCATCGTGCGCGACCGCGAGAAGATGGACCTTCTTCGTCCTATCGTGAAGGCGTCGGATACCTATGATGCATGCCTCCTCAAAGAGAGCGAGCTCTCCCTGATGGAAGAGGGGGTGCAGCCGTATCTGGCGCGGGAGGAAATCAAGCTCCTCACGGAAGCGCTTACAGAGAGCAACCGGCAGCAGGAAGAAATGCGTGCTCGCCGCACGTCCTTTGAGGCGGAACTCACCCACGCCTTGGAAGATATCGACGCCAAGAAGAAGGAAATGTGGCAGAATGGCGGCAACCGCCTGCATGATGCGGAAAAAGAACTCAAGAATTGTGAGAAAGATCTCGCGCAGGTGAGAAAGCAGGCGGAGAATTACCGCGTCTATGCGGATGTGCTGGGGCTTTCTGTGCCGACGGTGCTGGAGGATTTCCTGGCTCGGCGAAAAGAGCTCGAAGAACTGGTGGGCGCACTCAAGGCGGAGTATGACGCACTGGATGCGAAGAAATTCGAGGCCGACAGCAAGGAACAGGATATCGTATCGCAGATTTCTGCGGACAAGACAGAGCTCGCGTCCCTTCTGAAGCGCGATAGCAATATCCCGGCCCCCTTCATTGCCATCCGCAAAGACCTCTGCTGCGACCTCAAGGTGGCGGAGAAAGATATGCCATTTGCTGGGGAAATCATGGAAGTGAAGCCCGAGGAGAAGAAGTGGGAAGGCGCACTCGAGAGGCTTCTCGGTGAATTCGGCGTATCGCTCCTCGTGCCGGAAAGTCTCTATGGCAAAGTCATCGACTGGATGGAAAAACATTTTCTCGGCCGCCGCATGGTGTACTACCGCGTCGACGAATACACGCCGCCCGTCTCGATGACAGACCTGCCGGAAACGTCGGCGGCGAGGAAGCTTCATATCAAGCGTGACTCGCCGTATGCGGGCTGGCTTGCCTCCGAGCTGGTGCACCGCTTCGATCACGTGTGCGCGGAAACGACCGCGGAATTCAAGAAAGCCCGCTTCGCGCTGTCGCTCGAAGGCCAGATCAAGACGCAGGGGCGCCGCCATCAGAAAGATGACCGCCACGCGCTCCATGACCGTCGCTATTACGTGCTCGGTTTCTCGAACAAAGAAAAGATCGCTCTCATCAGAAAGGAACTGGAACGCCTCGAAGGGGAGCGCGCTGCGCAGAAGAAAATCGTGCAGCAGATCGTAGCGGAGAGAGAGTCCGTCATCCGAAAGCGGAATGCCGCAGAGAACCTTCTCGTGGTGGATAATTTCAAGGACATTGACTGTCAGTATTTTGCAGACCGCGTCGATAAGCAGAAAGCCATCATCCAAAGCCTCAAGGGCCATTCGAATATCCTCGTTCGTCTCGACCGCGAAGTGAAAGCGCTCGAGAAAGAGAAAAAAGAGATTGAGGAGGCTATTCGCTGCGCAGACGGTGAGCTGGGGAGTCTTGCGCACCAGATCAAAGAATACGAAGATAAAAAAGCCGCAGACGAGAGAATCCTCTGCAGCGCGCCGGAGCTCATCCGCCGCGAAGGTTTCGACCTATTGGACAAGCACCGTGAAGACTGCATCAAGAAACGTTCCTTCACGCTGAAGTCCATGACTGATAAGCAGGGAATGTACAATAAGTGGATCCGGGAAGAAAAAGAAAAGTGGGGCGCGAAGAAGGAGCAGAGTGGCTCGGCCATGTCGTCTGGCATGTCGAAGTACCTGCAGTACCTCTCACTCCATAATGAAAGTGACCCGAATCTTACGAACGAGCTGAACCGCGCAAACAGGAGCGAGTACAAGGAGCTATACCGCCGCATTGGCGAAGATGATCTGCCGAAACTGCTGCCGAAATTCAAGAAGCGACTTCGTGAGAATACGATTCAGGATATGGCGATATTCCAGTCGAAGCTCCTCTCGAATCGCGATGTCATCCGGGAGCGCATTGAGGAAATCAACCGCTCGCTCTACGACATCGACTACAATGTGGGGCACTATATCGAGATCGAGTGCATCGAGTCACTGAACAGTGAAATCAAGCATTTCCGTCAGCAGCTGAAGGTCTGCACCGACAGTGCCATCACGGGCAGTGATGATAACTATAACGAAGAGAAATTCCTCGAAATCGAGAAAATCTTGTCCCGCTTCTCTAAGAGCCGCCCGGGACGAGCGGAAGAAGATAAGAAATGGACAGCGATGGTGACCGATGTCCGGAACTGGTACACCTTTGCCGTCTCTGAACGCATCCGTATGGAGGATGGCAGATGCGGCGAAGAGTACGAGCACTACACCGACTCCTCCGGCAAGTCCGGCGGGCAGAAAGAAAAACTCGCCTACACGATCCTGGCGGCCAGCTTCGTATACAGCTTTGGCATCATCGGCAGCCGTGCGCTTCCGACCTTCCGCTTTACGGCGATCGACGAAGCCTTCCTGAAGAGCTCGGACGAGTCCGCTCGCTTCGGGCTCGAACTTTTCCGCAAAATGGGACTGCAGCTTCTTGTCGTGACGCCGCTCGCCAAGATCCCGACCATCGAGCCGTACATTTCTCACCTAGGCTTCGTCTCGCAGAATGAGAAGCGCCAGTCGCAGATCCGAAACCTCTCTATCGGTGAGTACCGGAAGGAGCTCAAAGCCCATGAGAAGAAAGTTTGACGAGCCGCTCAGAAAGAAACTCTCGCGCCTGGAAGCCAATGGCAAACTCTACGTGGCGCTCGCAGAAGGGAGCGAAGTCCCCTATCTGAGCATGCCGCTCAAGCGGCCGCAGGACATAGAGACCAGCTGGGACGAGCTTCTCGCCTGGCAGGACTTTTGGCGCAAAGCGCCGAAAGCATCAGGCGGTCATTCCCTCTGGCATGCAGAAGAAAAACGAAAGCAGACAGCCTCCTTTGGGAAACAGCTGATGCCTGTCCGCGTCTTCATCGATACCCCGGAAGACGCCATGGCACTCCTCGGACTCACGAAGAAGAAAAAAGAATTTCTGGCCGGCCTTTCAGCTGTAGAAAGCCAGATGCCCTCTCTCCGTGACTGGTACCTCACGTATTTTGGCCGGATTTCCGCGGAAGATTTCTTCCCCATGGCGCTATCCATTGCCCGCTTCATGCTGGAGCAGGATGAGCGGGAAGGATACCTTCGCGAGATGGCGATCCCCGGCGTCGATACGAAATTTCTGGAGAATCACAATTTCCTGGTGCGGACTCTCTGGAATGCCCTCTTCCCGGAAAATACCGCTGAGAGTAGTGACGAACTCTGGGAGAAACTCTTCGTACAGAAAGTCCCGACGCCCTCCATCTGCGTCCGAAGCCTCGATGAGCACCTGCGCTTTGCCGGCGTCAGAAAACTCTTCCTTTCGCAGGATGATATCGCCGATTTCCAGCCACCGCACCGCCGTATCTTCATCACGGAGAACAAGGTGAATGGCTATACCTTCCCCGATGCCGAAGACAGCCTCATTCTCTTCGGCATGGGCTATGGCGTCTTGGAAATGGCAGAATCCGCACCTTGGTTAGCTGATAAGGAAATATACTATTGGGGCGATTTGGACCACGATGGATTCAATATCCTGAGCAATCTTCGAAAAGTATTGCCAGAAATGAAGATTCATTCCTTTCTGATGGACAAAGAAACGCTTCTGGCCTATGTGGATCCCAAAGTGAAAGATACAGGAAATACCACCACCATCCCGGACTATTTGACCGTCAGTGAGAAAATGGCATGGAAATTGATTCACGATAACGGTTGGCGATTGGAACAAGAACGGATTCCCCATGAGGAAGTGGAATGGGCTGTGGAGAGACTTTTGGCCGAGGAGGGAAAATAGGGGAGAAAAGGTCACTCAGGTTTACTTAACCATTGCATTTTTCATATTGATAAATGTCGAACCATATGGTAATATATAGATATAGAAGAATATCGATAAAACGACCTGCGACTGGTAAGATCATCATTTTTCAGGCGTATCTTTCCCGCTAAGGGAGGATACAAGAGGGGCTCGACTGGCGGTCTGCTTCCCCATGAACATGGCAAGCGGACAAGAATTACGTTTAGGAGAGTGCAGTACCTAACCCCTAACCCCTAACCCCTAACCCCTAACCCCTAACCCCTAACTCCTAACCCTTAACACCTGATCCCTAGTCACTGTTCACCTATTTTTTCTGCCGCCCGCAGAGAAAGGAGAATATCATGACACTTCATATCTATTATTGCCCATCTTGCGATTCTTTCGTATTCAAAACCGGCGAAGCCATGGCTGTTTCTTGCTGTGGCGAAGCATTGCAGCCCTTGGTAGCAGGCACCAGTGATGGAGCTAGAGAAAAACATGTACCGGTGGTGACTCATGAGGGAGACCTCCTTCACGTACAAGTGGGGGAAGTGCTGCATCCTATGTTGGAAAACCATTACATCCAGTGGATCGCCTTGGTGACCGAAGAGGGATTCCAAGTGCGCTATCTGAAACCGGGAGAAGAACCGAAAGCCGCCTTTGCTGATGTGCCTCATGGCGTGGTGTATGAATATTGCAATCTGCATGGCCTTTGGAAATGTGAATTTTAAGAATAGTGATTCGTGACTGGTGACCCATCACTGGGAGGTTCTCTCAGTGATGAGTCACCAGTTTTTTGTTGCTCGCCTTACGCAAGGTTCTCGGGGCCTTCAAATGTGTCGCTGGCCGTAACCGTCATTTTGATGGATGGGATTTGTGCTGAATGTTCTCAAAGGTTCAAGACTTTTAGGGGGATTTAGCCCGAATTTAGTCGGTCGAGATGACGATAGAAGTTCATACATTCAGAAAATACAGGGAGCATGAATGATGGAGCCACCTTTAATTAAATAGAAACGGAAAAAGGCGATGTGAAATAACGATCATCTCCTTTTCGCGTTCCATCTGCCGCGGGGGACTTGCAGCTCTCATAGGAGTGACCCTGAACCCTGAACCCTGAACCCTGAACCCTGAACCCTGAACCTTGAACCCTGAACCAAATGAAAGCAAAGTAAAAAGGGGATGTGAAGAAATGGGGATTCATTTCTTCACATCCCCTTTTTTGATGGTATTAAGGAAACGCTGATTCAATCGCAGAGTCAGCTTCCACAAGAATTTTTATACATAGCTTCGTCATAACCTTCCTTAAATAGCTCGCTATTCGCGTCAGGTTATTCCTCGCTATGCATAAAAAATTCAAGAGTAAAATCTGACAACGATTTAATCAGTGTTTCCTTAACCGTTGGTTGTTGTGATTCAAATAACCAACAGCAAACAGCTAACAACTCATGATGTAGGAGATAGGAATGATCCAATGGATGCTATATGGGAAATATACCCATTCCCCATATAGCGTTTTAATATGTAGCGATCAATTAATTTAGGCATTGACGAAATCGGGGGGGGTAGTACTGTCTAAATAAGAATTTAAGCACTATTATTCACAGGCGGAGAAAATGGAAAGTGAGAAAAGAGATATTTTCTCAAATCATGAAAAGAAAATTTTTCCGGAGTGGATAGTGTGTAGGAGGGGAGGCATGCATATGGTATGAAATGTCAATGGTGCGGGAAAGAGTTTACTCCGATAAAAAGTTGGCAGAGATATTGCTCGCCAGCCTGCCGTGTAGCTGCCAATCGGAAACGACTGCCCAAGGATGAAGTACATACGCAGGAAGCCGTACTCATTCATTCATTTCGGTGCTTGCAGTGCGGGGAAGTGGTCAATGTCTATGATCCATCCGATAACCGTTTCAAATTTTGCTGTGTCCATTGTGAGAAATTGTACTGGAAACATCCGGAAAAGAAAAGGGAAAAAGGCATTCGACAATTCCAGTGCCACGCTTGTGGAAAAAACGTCATTGTCACGGACCCTTTGGACAGGAGGCGTTTCTATTGCAGTGAGACCTGTCGGGAAGCCCAGCACAGAGCCAAACAAAAAGTGATTCGAGCAGAAAAGTATCAAGGGGTTAGTAGCTAGGGATTGGGAATTAGGAAAAGTATGATTCCAATCCTAATTCCCTAGATACCAATCCCTAATCTCTATAGTTGGAAAGAGAGGATATATTATGAATCATATTTACAAAGTCATTTGGAATCATGCGAAACATTGCTATACCGTAGTTTCTGAAATTGCTAAAAGTCATAAGAACTTATCGAATGGGGGGAGCAATAAAAAAGCAGCAGCTTTGGCAGTTGCTTTGAGTTTGGTTTGTTGTTACGGTGTAGTATCTGTAGAAGCTCAAATAACTGAAACTGCGTCGGATTATCACATCGAGACTGGTAAAATAAAAACGGTCAAAGATGATCATGATAATCCCGATGGTAGTTCAACTGTTACGAAGGCAGATATGGCTATTGGAAAATCTAGTGTAGCGAAAGGTAGTCATAGTACTGCTATAGGAAATAAAAGTAATGTTGATGGTGATTATAGTTTAGCGATTGGTTACAATAGTCAAATTATTAAAGGTTCATCTTCTATGGCGATAGGAAATTCTAGTGAAGCGCACGATGCTGCTTCGACTGCTGTTGGTGCACAATCTTATGCTGCATCTTGGGCTACGGCTATAGGTATGAGTAGTCAATCTACAGCAATGGGTGGCGTTTCTATCGGTACTTCGAGTATGGTGGGAAATGCCGGTGGTATAGCAATAGGAAGAGCGGCAAAAAATGTAAGTAGTAATGGAACCAATCAGAAACCTGGTATAGCCATTGGGGATTTTAGTAATGCGCAAGGCGAGCAATCATTTGCCATAGGGCCAAGTGCCAATGCATTAGGGAATTATAGTATTGCTTTCGGTGAACTTGCAAAAACTGAAAGTGGAACTACATGGGCTACTGTGTTGGGGCATGAGTCAACTATTGGGAAGAATGCGACCTGGTCTACTATAATTGGTTCAAAGTCTTCTATTAGTGAGAATGCAAGTTCTTCTACTGCTGTTGGTGGTTATACGAATGTGAGTGCACCGTGGGGAACTGCATTGGGGACTTCGAGTACAGTGACGGCAGAAAATGGAACAGCATTAGGCGGTGCTTCATCTGTAACCGTAAAAAATGGTGTGGCAATAGGCGTTTCATCCAAGGCAGATAGGGCTGCTGGGGTACTGGGGTACTTAGCAGATACAGGTACTACGGAGATTACTTGGAAAGCCAATGCAGGTGCTGTATCTGTAGGAACTTCTACGATAACTCGTCAAATTACGAATGTGGCAGCTGGTACCAACGATACAGATGCAGTCAATGTGGCACAGCTCAAAAAAGCATTGGAATCCCTTCCCATTGACGCAGGGCCAGGAATCAAGGTGGAAAAAATAACAGAGGGTGGAAAAACCACTTATAAGATTTCTACCAATATAGTAGGAAGTGAAACTACTACAGACACCACTACGGTAACGACGAACCAGACTAATACCGGAAGTACAGGTACATCTCAAGGAACAACAGAAAGTGCAAGTACAAGAACTGAGAATGCCGTAACAGTTAGCACCGAAACGAAAGCTACTTCTTTTGGTGTTGATAATAACCAGAAAGCAGATGTCAAACCGGGCGGGACTTTAAATATCAATGGAGATGGAAATAATATTTTAACTTCTATTTCTACTTCTACTTCGGACAATAGTAGCAGTATCAAAGTGGAATTGAAGAAGGATATTACTGTTGACAGTGTGACCGCCAATAATAGCGTGAAAGTGGGTGATACCAGTATCACCACAGATGGTCTTACCATTAAAGACGGTCCATCCATAACCAAGACAGGCATTTATGGAGGAAATCAGAAAGTTACTGGTGTGGAAGCTGGTGAAATTTCTAGTACCTCTACAGATGCCGTCAATGGCAGCCAGCTCTTTGCAACCAACCAGCAGGTAGCACAGAATGCCCAGAGTATCAATAGGCTGGGCAACCGCATCAACAAAGTCGGTGCTGGTGCAGCCGCTTTGGCAGCGCTCCATCCGTTGGACTTCGATCCAGATGACAAGTGGGATTTCGCAGCAGGCTATGGCAATTACAATGGCGAAAATGCAGCCGCTATCGGCGCTTACTATCGTCCGAATGAAGATACCATGTTCTCTGTAGGCGGCAGCTTCGGTAATGGTGAAAATATGGTGAATGCAGGTGTCAGCTTGAAACTGGGCCAGGGCAACCATGTTTCTACTTCCAAGGTAGCTATGGCGAAGGAAATCAAAGACCTCAGAAAAGAACTGGAAGGTCTGAAATCGGCTCTGTTGGATGTGAATGCAGGAAAGAAACTGGATACGTCTAAGCTCCAGCTCTTCCCAGATGTACCGAAGAATCACTGGGCTTATGAATATGTATCTACTTTGAAAGGCAATGGTGCGCTCACTGGTTACCCCGATGGAGAATTCAAAGGGGATCGTCCAATGACTCGTTATGAATTCGCTACCATGCTCTACAAAGCCATGCTGGAAGGGGCTACTCTGTCTGATAGGATTCTGAAAGAATTTGCACCAGAACTGGAACGTTTCACTGTGGATACAGTGCATCAGGACAAAGATGGCAAGCCTACTGTAGAAAGAGTTCGTACGGTAAAGGCAGAGAAATAGTATTCGTTGTTGGATGTGAATCCTAATCACTAATTTGCAAAATAGCCAAAGAAAATTCCCTCTGAAGAAATGATTGATATTTCTACAGAGGGAATTTTGTTTTTGGGAGAGGTAGAGAAACATCGATTAAAAAAACTGGTGACTTGTGACTGGGAGGTTCTCCCGATGACGGGTCACCAGTTTTTTATGGATCAGGTTACTCAAGGGCAGCCTTTGGGGCGTGCTGCCCCTTGATTGCGCGTGAAAGAGGGGGGAGCGGGTTCTGAAGGTTCAAAAGGTTCACAGGTTTTTCATCTTTCGCGGTTAAAACTTTGCGGTGCTTAGCTATTTAAGGAAGGTTATGACGAAGCTATGTATAAAAATTCTTGTAGAATCTGACTCTGCGATTTAATCAGCGTTTCCCTAGATCCTTCGACTCAGTTCTCATATTCCAGATTAGCCATTTTCTAACATACGACGCTTTTCTCCGCTCAGGATGACGAAATGCGCCGCACCGCCCCCTTGAACCCATAGAACCCACTGATCTCTGGCTACGCTCCTCACTACGCACTTTTCCAATAGAAACGGATGAATGGCCAGCTACTAAGTATGATACAATAAGAAAAAGTGATTTCTAAGGCAGCACTGATCCTGCGATCGGATCCGCGCTATCTTAGAATTCGAAAGAAAAAGAAGCGAAGGAGGCGTTTCCGCTTGGATCCATTTGTTCATCTCCACGTCCACACCGAGTACAGTCTTTTCGACGGCACATGCCGCATCAAGGAGCTTGTCTCCTATGTCAAGTCGCTCGGGCAGACGGCGGTCGCGATCACGGACCATGGTGTCATGTACGGTGCGGTCTATTTATATAAAGAGTGTATCGCGCAGGGCATCAAGCCGATCATCGGATGCGAGGTCTACGTCACGAGGAAGAGCCGCTTCGAGCGGGCGAAGGGTGAGAAGGAGAAGCTGGGGCATCTGATCCTTTTGGCAGAAACGAATGAGGGCTATCAGAATCTCATCAAGATCTGCTCGAAGGGGTGGACGGAGGGCTATTTTCATAAGCCGCGGGTGGATCATGAGCTTCTGTCCAAGTATCACAAAGGGCTCATTGCGTTGTCGGCGTGTGTGGCGGGCGAGCTTCCGCAGGCGATCTTAAACCGCGACATGGATGAAGCCAGAAAGGTGATCCGTTACTACATCGATACGTTCGGGAAGGAGAACTATTTCCTCGAGCTGCAGAATCATGGCATCCCGGAAGAAGCGGATGTGCGTCCGGTGCTGGCGTCTTTGGCAAAAGAGTATGGGCTGGGGCTGGTCGCGACGAATGATTTCCACTATACGAAAAAAGAGGATGCGAAAAGCCAGGAGATCAAGCTCTGCATCTCCACGGGAAAGACACTGGATGATCCCTATCATTTCCATTTTCCGAATGACGAATTCTACTGCAAGAGCGGGGAGGAGATGCAGGCGATCTTAGGCGAGTATCCGGGCGCTATCGAGAATACGGCAAAGATCGCAGAGCGCTGTCATGTGACCTTCACCTTTGGCGACCACAAGCTCCCGTCCTTTGATGTGCCGGAAGGCGAGACGTCCAAGTCATACCTGCGAAAGCTCTGCGAGGCGGCGATCCCGGAGCGCTATCCGGAGTCCACGGGAAAAGAGCAGGAGCGTCTGGATTATGAACTCGGCGTCATCAATCAGATGGGATTCTCGGATTACTTCCTGATCGTCATGGACTTCATCCGCTACGCGAAGACACATGGCATCCCGATCGGGCCGGGGCGTGGGAGCGCGGCAGGAAGCATCGTCGCCTATCTCCTGCACATCACGGAAATCGACCCACTGCGTTTCGATCTTCTCTTTGAACGCTTCTTGAATCCGGAGCGTGTCTCCATGCCGGATATCGATACCGACCTCTGCTATCGCGGACGCGGGCAGGTCATCGCCTATCTCGCAGAAAAGTATGGCGCCGAGCAGGTGGCGCAGATCATCACCTTCGGCACGCTCGCGGCGCGCGCCGTCATCCGTGATGTCGGCCGTGTCATGAATCTGCCCCTTCGCGAAGTGGACAAGATCGCAAAGATGGTGCCGAGCGGCCCGGGCGTCACGCTGAAGAAGACGCTGGACGGCTCGAAGGAATTCAAAGACCTCTACGAGTCGAATGCGACTATACACACCTTGATCGACCACTGCCTCGACCTTGAAGGGCTTTCCAGAAATTCCGGCACGCACGCCGCCGGCGTCGTCATCTGCTCGAAGCCCGTCGATGAGTACGTGCCGATCCAGCTCACTGCGGATGATTTCATCCAGACGCAGTACGAAAAAGATCAGGTCGAGCAGCTCGGCCTTCTCAAGATGGATCTCTTGGGGCTTAGAAACCTCACCGTCATCCATGATGCGGTCGAGATGATCCGGGCGAACCGCGGTGTCACCATCGACATCGACCGCATTCCTTCTGTCGACGAGAAGACGTGCGAGATGCTCTGCGCGGGCGACACCACAGGCGTTTTCCAGTCCGAGTCCTCCGGCTTTACGAATCTTCTGATGAAGCTCCACCCGGACCGCTTCGAAGACCTCATCCCGATGGTCGCCCTCTACCGTCCGGGACCCTTGGGCAGCGGCATGGCGGAAGATTTCATCAAGAGAAAACATGGAGAGATCCCCATCGAGTACCCGCATCCATCCCTGGCTCCCATCCTGAAGGAAACCTACGGCGTCATCCTCTATCAGGAACAGGTCATGCAGATCGCCTCTGTCATGGGCGGTTTTTCCCTCGGCCAGTCCGACATGCTCCGCCGCGCCATGGGACACAAGGAGCCGGAGATCCTGCAGAAGAACCGGGATACCTTTGTCACAGGCGCCGTGAAGAATGGCGTCGATGAAAAGACGGCGAATTACGTCTTCGACCTCATGGTCCACTTTGCCGGTTACGGCTTCAATAAATCTCACAGCGTCTGCTACGGATGGATCGCCTGGCAGACCGCCTACCTCAAGGCGCACTACCGCGCCGAATTCATGGCTGCCATGATGACCTGCTACAATGGCGATAAGAACAAGGTCAGCCGCTACATTTCAGATACCAGAAGAGCCGGTGTGGAGATCGCCGCACCGGATGTCAATCTTTCGGAAGCCTATTTTTCCGTCAGCGGAAATAAGATTCTCTTCGGACTGGATGCCATCCAGAACGTCGGAGAGAATGCCGTCGAAGCCATCATCCGGGCACGACAGAAAGGCGGCCCCTTCACGTCCATGTCGGATTTCTTAGAGCGCGTCGAAGGCAAAGGTCTCAATAGCCGTGCCTGCGAAAGTCTCATCCGCTGCGGTGCGATGGACGGCTTCGGCTACAACCGCTCTCAGCTCCTCGCTGCACTCCCGCAGGTCATGAGTGATGTCGCCGCTACGAAGAGCGACCGGGAGAGCGGACAGATGTCTCTCTTCGGCGGGGATGAGATGAAAAGCTCCGTCGTCTATCCTGATCTCGAAGACATGGATGCGGATGAAAAGATCGACTGGGAAAGGAAGCTCTTAGGCTTCTACGTCAGCGGTCATCCGCTCGAAAAGTACAAGAAGCAGATGGCCGCCTGCACGCCCATCTACCAGCTCGAGACCGAAGGCAGCCGCTACGACGGGAAGACAGTCACCTTGGGCGGCACTGTCACCCGTGTGAAGGGCATGGTCACTAAGAAGGGCGCGCCTATGGGTTATGTCACCATCGAAGACTATGAAAGTGAGATCGAAGCCGTCCTCTTCCCCTCCGTCTGGGAAGCTGCGCGTCCCTTCCTCACTGAAGACGCGCCCATCTGTATCCGCGGCCGCGTCCAGTCGAACGAGCGAGAAGTCAAGATCTTAGCCGACAGCATCATACCGATGGCTCAGTTCCAAAAGACCGTCCGCATGCCGGTCGATGAAGTCCACCTCTACGTCGATCCCCGCCATGAGACAGACAAGGTCAGTGCCGCCCTCGCCAGAGTCCTTGCGAAATACCATGGCGGCACACCCGTCATCCTCCACCTCATATCCTCAAGGCAGGAGATCCGCATGGTACCAAAATTCTATGTCGACTTTTCCGAAGAAGCCGAAGAAGCGCTGAAAGGGCTCCTCGGCAATGCGGCGGTGGAGGGACGGAAGAATTAAGAAATAGTAGCTAGTGACTGGTGACTAGGGATTGGGGTTTTCACTTCTAAGCTGACTTCTCAGCCGATGATAATTGATATGGCATAAACAGCGCCCTGCAGCGAATCTCGGGATTCCATTGCAGGGCGTTTTTGTTGTTTATGAGAAATGGAAAACAGGAAGATGCGGAGAAATGTTTTCTTATCTAATAACAATACATTGATTGATAAATTTATTGATAAATAGTACAATGAGAACAGGAGGATACGCTGATGGAAAATTTAGTGCCGGCTTTAAGAAACACGATCCCGATCAGTTTATTTAATAAAGGGATGGCGGGGAAGATTTTCAAAAGTGTCAAAGAAAATGGCTCCAAGGTTGTGATGAAGAACAATGTACCGGAATGCGTTCTCATGTCGCCCGAGAGCTATCTTGCAATGACTGAAAAACTGGAAAACGCTGAACTGCTTGCACTCGCGCTGCATCGGATCGAGAATGGGGCTTTTTCGCAGACCAAAGACTGGGGTGAAGTACGAAAAGAACTTGGGATCTCATCCGAAGATCTTGCGGATGTTGATGATGCTGAGGTAGAATTCGAATGATATGGCATGTTCGTTTTTCCACTTTTGCAGAAAAGGATTGGAAAAGCTTTGATCGCTACCATCAGAAAGTCATTGATAAGGCCATCCAGAAAGTGATGCAGAACCCGACGGCGGATGGTTATGGAAAACCACTGGCGAATCTGAGCGGGAGCCATCTGCATGGTTTGTATAAGATCAAACTAAAAAAATCCGGCATTCGGATCGTCTACGCGCTGATTGAGGTGGAGGGTGAGATGCTGATTATTATTATCGGTGTGAGAGCGAATGATGAAGTGTATGATCTTGCGGCCAAACGCTATGCACGAATGAAAAAAGATGAAAAAATCTGAAGACAACAACAGCAGAACAAAGGAGGCAAGCCTGGCAGGCAGCCTCTTTTTGTTATGCTACATTTCGGAGCCAAGGCAATAAGTTTTCGCAACTTTCTCACGCAAAAACGTTTCACTTATGCTATACTTTAAACAAATATGGATAATGGGGACAGTAGGCGAAGCCTTATTTCTCTATAGCCCCGTTTACCCTGTGGCGCGGCGTTCGTGCTGCGTGGCATATGATTTCGACCTCACAGAAGGGAGACACTATGAAGTTTCTGGTTTGTATCAAACAGGTCGTCGACACATCGAAGATGGAAGTCGATCCGACTACAGGAAGACTGAAAAGAAATAATGCGAACAGCATCATGAATCCGCTGGATCTCCATGCGCTGGAAGCGGCATTCTCGCTGCGCGATGAAGTGGGCGGCACGGTGACGGTCATCACCATGGGTCCCCCGCAGGCAGCCGCTGTCCTGAAGGATGCGGTCGCTATGGGCGCTGATGAAGTATACCTCGTGACGGACCGCGCATTTGGCGGCGCGGATACTCTTGCGACGAGCTACACGCTGGCTAAGGCGATCGAGAAGCTGGGAACATTCGATCTCATTTTCTGCGGGCAGGAGTCCATCGACAGCAATACGGCGCAGATCGGCCCGGAGATCGCTGCGACGCTCGGCATCGCGGATGTGAGTGCAGCCGTAGGCATTTCTTATGAGAAGGAAGGCTTTCTGACCGTGAAGCGCCAGATCGGTGGGAATATCGAGGTGCTTGAGCTTGCTCTTCCGGCGGTCGTCACTGCGACAGAAGCGCTGAACCATGCGAGATACCCGAGCATCAAGGGTCTCCTCAAGAAGGATGAAGTGGAGATCGGAAATCTCACGGCAGCCGATCTGCCGGTCGATCTGGCGCGCATCGGCATGAAGGGCTCTCCGACGCAGGTCCGTCAGGTCCGTCCGGTCGTGCCGCCGAAAAAAGAAAATCTCCGCATCGAAGGAAAGACGACAGAAGAAGCTGTGGATCTCTTCCTCTCGGCTATGCAGAAACTGAAGGTCATCTAAGGAGGGGCGAAATGGATTTTTCTGAACACAAAGGTATTTATGTCATCGGAGCGCTTGCGAATGGCAAGATCCAGAAGGTCACCGGTGAACTGACCGGCGAAGCCCGCGTACTGGCGGACCAGCTGGGGGAAGAGGTCGCAGTCGTCCTCATCGGTGCTGATCTCAAGGATCCGGCATCCTCGCTGATCCCCCTCGGCGCAGATAAGGTCTATGTGATCGATCATCCGCTTCTTGCACACTATGATGGGAAAGCGTACCAAAAAGCACTGGCGCCGTTCCTCTTGGAAAAGAAGCCGGATACCATCATCTTTGGTGCGACGCCATTCGGCCGCGATCTCGCCCCGCGTCTGGCGGCAGAGCTCGTCTGCGGCGTCACGGCAGATGTGACGGAGCTTTCGGCAGATACCGAGAAGGGGCTCGTTATCTGGTCGCGCCCGGCGATGGATGGGAATATCATGGCAGATATCGTGTCTCCGGACTATCGTCCTCAGGTCGGCACGGTCCGCCCGGGCATCTTCAAGTACCCGCAAGCCGATGCTTCCCGCACGGGCGAGGTCATCTCCCTCTCTGTTTCCCTTGAAGAGAAGGATCTCGGCACGGTGCTGAAGGAGATCATCGCTGGTGAGAAGGACAGCCATCCGGTCGAAAATGCGAAGGTCGTCGTCGCAGGCGGCCGCGGCATCCGTACGGAAGAAGAATGGGCGAAGCTCCATGAACTCGCTGATCTTCTGGGGGCAGCTGTCGGCTGCAGCCGTCCGATCGCAGAGCTCGGCTGGGAGCCGCATAGCCACCAGATCGGCCAGACCGGCAAGGGCGTAGCGCCGAAGATCTATTTCGCCCTCGGTATCTCGGGCGCGATGCAGCACATGTGCGCAGTCAATGCGGACATCGTCATCGCGGTCAATAAGGATCCGAAGGCGCCGATCATGGAAATGGCAGACTACGCTGTCGAAGCGGATCTGAAGGATTTCCTCCCGCTCCTCATTGAAAAGATCAAAGCACTGAAAAGCAAGTGAGGGATGAATGGTCAGGAATTGGGGACTGGGAGTTTCGAGTGACTAGTGACTAGTAACTGGTGACTGGATTAGAAAAATCTTTTCTCGTATCGTCATTTCGAGCGAAGCGAGAAATCTTTGTTGTTCGCGGTCAAACGAATCCTGTCAGAAAAGCTCAAACGGGAAAACTGCTTTTTAAGAAACCTTCGGGCATCGCCACATCCATACTCTGCGGCACTTCTATGTTTTTATGCGCCGCACCAACCCCCTTTGAACCTCTTGAACCTATAGAACCCGCTGAACCTCTTTCGCAGGCAATCAAGAGGCAGAACGCCCCAGTGGTAATATCCCTCATAAGCCATAATAATAACAATTTGTTACGGAGGTGAGACGTATGGCAGAAAGAAAAACTACCATATACTACAATCACAATTTCTATTATGATTTCTCCCAGATCATCGCGGCAGATGACAGAGGACTCCAGTTTGGTGACGGATGCTATGAATGGATTCGCGTCTACAAAGGCCATCCGTTTGCTCTTTCCTATCACACCGACCGTCTGTACCGCTCCATGCGCCTTCTGGGCATTCGTCCCGTGACAGCGCCGGATGAATTCACCGAGATCGTAGAAACCGTTGTCGAAGAAAGCGGCATCGAAGAAGGCTATGTGAAGATCATCGTCACCCGCGGACAGGGCGATCATGATTTCCTGATCCCTGCCAGAAATCAGCTGCGTCCGAATGTCCTGGTCTACGCCAAACCGATCAGTCTGGATGCCATTGCCAAAGTGCAGGATGGCGTGAAGTGCATCACGATGAAAGATGATCGCGGACACCACTGCGACATTCTTTCCCTCTCTCAGGTGGATAACCTTCTCGCGCGTCAGGACGCACTGAAGCAGGGCTGCTACGACGGCATCTTCATCCGAGACGGCCTTCTGACCGAAGCCACCCACTCGAATGTCCTTATCGTCAAGGCGGGCGTCATCTGGACCCCGGGCACGAATGAATTCATGACCCGCGGCATCACCCGCTCCCTCGTCCTTTCCCGCGTCGCTCCGACTGCCGGTGTCACCTCCATCGATGATGCGGCAGATCCGGTCCGCCTCGAAGATATGATGAATGCGGAAGAAGTCTTCCTCACGAATTCTCAGGACGGCATCATCCCAGTCCTCTCCATCGACGGAAAGCCGATCGGCAATGGAGAAGTCGGCCCTGTCACCCGTAAGATCCAGCAGCACTATGCGCATCTCATGAGCGACGGTCTGCCGTAACAGGTTAGTATGTAAAAACGCACTGCGAATGATTTCGCGGTGCGTTTTTCTTTTGGGGTTCAGGGGCAGACTACGGGGCGTGCTGCCCCTTGCTTGGGGATGAAAGTCTCTCTTGAATGAGAAATTAGAAATGAGAAATGCGAAATGGTGGTGCGGCGCATAAAAATATGGAAGCGCCGCGAAGTATAAATAATGGCGATGCCATGAGATGGCGTGCCAGTCACTAGTCACTAGTCACCAGTCACTTGAGACTCCTAATCCCTAGCCACCAATCCCTAGCTACCAGTTGATATGAATAGCCTTCCCCTCAAGGGGAAGGTGGCGAGCAAAGCGAGCCGGATAGGGTTCTAGCGGGATGAAAAAGAGTGGGGATATGCGTTTCAAGCAGGCGATTTACGGCAGCAGGCGAGCGCCGATTTTTTTAAAGAGTGATGCCCGAAAGCAGCATGGAAAACACAAGTCAATAAAGGCTCCCTATCCCTGACCACTGATTCGATCCTGACTACTGAACCCCTTCTCTCCTGTGCTATAATGAAACTATCAGCCAATACATACGAAAGGATGACTTCTAATGACGATACAGACGAAAAGAAAATGGATCCTGCTTCTCGCAGTCCTGCTCCTTGCGGCGGCACTCTCGGTGGGCAGCACATCTCTTTGGAAAGCAGAAAAAGAAAAGAGGGGAGAGGGCTATGTGGCCGTCGTGCGCATCGACGGCGCGATCTACGGCGGGCCGGAGACAGACTCGATGCTGAGTGGCTCTTCCGGCTCCTCCTCCGAGGAGATCATGCGAGAGCTTCAGGAAGCCAGAAAGGATCCGCAGGCAAAAGCCATCCTGATCCGCATCAACAGCCCGGGCGGCTCGACAGGAGCGACCCAGGAGATCGCAGAAGAAATGGATAAGATCCGCAGCAGCAAGAAGCCCATCGTGATCTCCATGGGCGATATGTGCGCCTCGGCAGGCTACTGGCTGGCGAGCAAGGGAAATTACATTTTCGCCTCTCCGGCCACCATGACGGGCAGCATCGGCGTCTACATGGACTATACCAATATCGAAGACCTGATGGATAAGGTCGGCGTCAAGAATGATAAGATCAAGAGCGGCGCGCACAAAGATATCCTCTCCATGTACCGCCCGATGACAGGCGAAGAGAGAGAGATGCTGCAGACCATGGTCGATGACATTTACCACCAGTTCGTTCAGACAGTGGCGGACGGACGCCATATGGATGAAGAGAAAGTAAAGAGCATCGCCGATGGGCGCATCCTGACCGGCCGTCAGGCACAGGATCTCGGTCTTGTCGATGCCATGGGCAATTATTATGATGCGCTGAACTACGCTGCATCGAGCGGCGGGCTCGATGTGGATCATATAGAGACCCGCTCGTATACGAATAGTGCAGTGACACTCCGCTCTCTCCTTCGCGGCGAAGCCGCCCGGCTCTCGAATGTCATGGGAGAATCCATGGCAGGAAGCATGAAAAAGGCATTGACAGAAGGGGAAAATCCTACGATAAAGTGAGGAGTATTAGACTAAGAGACTGGGAGACTAAGGGATATCAGAAGTCTGAAGTCTAAAGTCTCCAAGTCTGATGGATCTGACTCTCCAAGACTTTCCCATATCATACATTCATTCCAAAGGAGCAACTCCATGAATACCTTTCTTGATCTTGTCTACTCGCTGATCGTGACACCGCGGGCGGCGCTCTATGACATCACCCGCGGCGAACGCCTTCGTGAAGCGGGGATCCTATGGCTCTTTACACTTTTCTTGACGGCGGTATCCGCCTTCTCAGAAGGACCGGGGCTTCTTGTCGAGTTTCTGGCCGTGCTTCTCTTTCTGGGGCTTTCTCTCCTTGTCCACAGCGCCGTGACCGACTACCTCTCCGGACTTCTCGGCGGACAAGGGAGCGCGAAGGGCATCACCGCCGGATTCATGGCGGCATCGCTGCCGCTTGCCTTCTCCGTCTTCTTCACACTGGCAGAAAGCATCGGGCTTTCCTTCCTCTCTGGTATCGGTTCCTTTGCGATCTGCGTGTGGACCTTCGTCCTTGATGTACTTGCGATCCGCGAGAACTATTTCTTCTCCACAGGGAAATCTGTCCTGATCGCCATCGCGCCCTACGTGATGCTCCTCCTTTTCCTGCTGCTTCTTGCTATGATCGGCGTCTTCGCCGCCGTGGCAGGTCTTTCGGAAATGGAAGAGATGCAGGAGCTTGGATCGGTATTGGGATCGATCTAAATGAGAAATGACATCGGAGTACAGAAGTCTGAAGTCTGAAATCTAAAACCTCTAAGTCTGATGCCTTTCCTTCTCTTCCAAGCTATGCTATAATGTGAAAAACGTAGCGAAGGAGCTTAACGTAAGTTACAGCTCCTTTTTCTGTGTGCCACCGGAAAATATCATATTTTTATGACATGTGATATAATAAACTCCGTATGAATACCTGCGGACGATGTCCGCATTTCTATAATATCTGATTCTGCGATCGAATCGCATTTCCCTTACTCATAATAAGAATAAGATACTCTGGCCCATGAGCAGAGAAAGCAAGGCGTACAGCCTTCTTTCAAAGACAGCCCTGATGGAAAGGGGCGGCCCGGAGCGGCAGAGCATTCCAAAGAAATATGCAAGGAGGAATACCGTATGTGTGGTATTGTAGGTTATGTGGGCAGCGGCGAAGCGTCCCGCTTTTTGATCGATGGGCTGAGACGCCTCGAATATCGCGGCTATGATTCGGCTGGCATCGCCATCTATGACAAAGGTACGATCTCTATCGAAAAGAAAAAAGGTCGTCTGGCAAATCTGGAAGCCGCATTGGAGGCGCATCCGCTCACCGGACACATCGGCATCGGGCATACCCGCTGGGCGACGCACGGACAGCCATCGGATCGGAATGCCCATCCGCATGGCGACTGCCATAATCATTTCGTCATCGTACACAATGGCATCATCGAAAACTACATGACGCTCAAGAAGCAGCTGATCGACGAAGGCCATGTCTTCAAGTCGGATACCGACACCGAAGTCGTGGCACACCTTCTCGAAAAGATGGATGACGGAGACTTCTTCTCCACCGTCCGGAAGGTTCTTTCCGTGATAGAAGGCTCCTACAGCCTCGTCATCATGGATAAGGCGGTGCCGGACACCATCATCTGCACGAAGAAGGACAATCCGCTCATCATCGGCCTTGGCGATGGCGAGAATTTCATCGCCTCCGACATCCCGGCCGTCATCAACCATACCAGAAAGATCTATATCCTGGACGACTGCGAGCTGGCTATCGTGAAGAAGGATGGCGTTTCCCTCTTCGATGCCGAAGGCAAGCCGATCAAAAAGGAGATCCAGGAAGTCAAGTGGAGCGCAGAAGCTGCTGAAAAAGGCGGCTACCCGCATTTCATGCTGAAGGAGATCTATGAACAGCCCAAGGCTGTCCACGATACCGTGCAGATCCATCTCAATAAAGACGGCTCTGTCAATTTCGACAATCTCGGCTGGACGAAAGAATGTCTCTCCGGTATCGATCACATCCTGATCACCGCCTGCGGCACGGCGTACCATGCCGGCCTCGTTGCAAAGCACTACATCGAACGCTTCGTCAAGATCCCTGTATCTGTAGAGATCGCTTCCGAATATAGATACAGCCGTCCGCTCACGACCGATAAGACCCTCTGCATCGTAGTCAGCCAGTCCGGCGAGACCATCGACACCCTGGCGGCGCTCAAAGAAGCGAAACGTCTCGGCGCGAAGAGCCTCGCCGTGACGAATTCCATCGGCTCCTCCATTGCGCGTGAAGCTGACAATGTCGTCTACACCCTGGCAGGCCCGGAGATCGCCGTCGCTTCTACGAAAGCCTATACCACCCAGCTCGTGGCGCTCCTGCTCCTTGCCCTCTACATGGGCCAGCTGAAAGGCACACTAAAGCCCGCACTCATCCAGAAGATCTCCACCGCACTGAGAGATCTGCCGGATCAGATCGACACCGTGCTTGATGAAAAAGAACACATGGCAGACGTCGCTGAAAAGCTCATCAAGGCGAATGATATTTTCTACCTTGGCCGCTCCATCGACTATGCGATCGCCATGGAAGGCGCACTGAAGCTGAAAGAAGTCTCCTACATCCACGCGGAGTCCTACGCGGCCGGTGAACTGAAGCATGGCACCCTCGCCCTCATCTCGCCGGAGACCCCGGTCATCGCCGTAGCGACACAGGACGATGTCAGCGCAAAGATGTACAGCAATATCCAGGAAGTCCGCGCCCGCGGCGCCGAAGTCCTCGGCATCGGCTTCGTCGATGACAGAGAGATCGCGAAGTACACGACCGAGACCGTCCGTATCCCGAGAGTCGATCCCTTCATCGCACCGATCCTCGCCGTCATCCCGATGCAGCTCCTCGCTTACTACACCTCTATCAAGAGAGGAAATGATGTGGATAAGCCGAGAAATCTCGCAAAATCCGTGACCGTAGAATAATAGAACCAGAAACCGCTCTGCAAAGCCCGTCCTCGCAGAGCGGTTTTTGTTTGCGCAGAATGGAAGCACGGCAAGCCATAAGCCTATATAGCCAAAGTGAATACAGGTTACGCGGAAAAACCAACACCGACAAACAAAGCCTTTCCCGCATGGGGATGGTGCCCCGAAGGGGTGGATAGGGTACTGGCGGTATGAAAGAGAGCGGGGAAAAAAGCGTCTCAAGGGCGGAAAATGAGAGTACCGCCTTTCCCGGTATTGTCATTTCGAGCGAAGCGAGAAATCTTCCTTGCACACCGGTCAGATAAAAAATGTGAGGGGAGCGGTAAACACCGTACTTCATACGACTTGGAATGATGGACTTCCTCATATGTACGGTTTTCCTGCCTGCAAGAAAGATCCCTCGGCTGCGCTCGGGATGACGAAACGAGAGGACAGACTATCGTACATTTCCTTTCATCCCGCTGCGAGAGCCAACCTCCGCCCCTTCGGGGCACCTCCTTCCAGAGGAAGGAGGGAGAAGTTCAAGATCCTTTTCCCCCATGGGGAAGGCAACGAAACGAGAATACCGTCGCCTCGCACCAAAGCCTTCCCCTCGAGGGGAAGGTGCCCCGAAGGGGCGGATAGGGCACTGGCGGTATGAAAGACAGATGAGGAAAACGGAGAAGTGCGCGGCACATGTGTGGAAAGCGTGAGTTTCTGACCGCGAACAAAGATTTCTCGGCTGCGCTCGGGATGACGAAACGAGAGGACGGACTATCGTACATTTCCTTTCATTCCGCTGCGAGAGCCAACCTCCGCCCCTTCGGGGCACCTCCTTCCAGAGGAAGGAGGGAGAAGTTCAAGATCCTTTTCCCCCATGGGGAAGGCAACGAAACGAGAATACCGTCGCCTCGCACCAAAGCCTTCCCCTCGAGGGGAAGGTGCCCCGAAGGGGCGGATAGGGCACTGGCGGTATGAAAGACAGATGAGGAAAACGGAGAAGTGCGCGGCACATGTGTGGAAAGCGTGAGTTTCTGACCGCGAATGACAAAGATTTCTCACTTCGCTCGAAATGACGATACAGGAGTCTGATGTCTCCTAGCCCCTAGCCACTCATTCCTGTTTTCATTCCCGCAGCGTTTCTTATTTGATGTGCCGTACCATCTCTCCTTCCCTGCGGAATCCGTCACGACCGATTGCCTGTCTCGTGACGATTTCATATAATAAAGAAAAACGTACAGAAGTGAGGAAAAGACGATGAAACTGCAATATGGCAATACCTGGTGGGGAAGCGAATGGCTGAAAGCGCTCGAGGAGGCAGACTACGAGAACCGTCTGCCGCGCGGGCGGGTGTATGCACGAGGCGGCGCAGTCATTTCCATGCACCGTGAGGGGGAGACGCTGATCGCAAAGGTGCAGGGGACACGGCGCACGCCCTACCATGTCACGCTGACGCTTCCGCCTTTTCCGGAAAACAAAGTCCAGGCCTTTCTGGATGATGTATCGCGCCATCCTTCGATCGTGACGAAGCTCCTGCATCGGGAGCTGTCACCTGCTGTTATGGAGCTTGCGGAAAAGGCAGGGCTTTCCCTATTCCCCTCCTCGATGAATGACATCGAGATGCATTGCAGCTGTCCTGACTGGGCGCACCTCTGCAAGCACATCGCGGCCGTCATCTATGAGGTGAGCCGTGCCATCGACAATGATCCCTTCCAAGTCTTCTCCCTGCATGGCGTGTCGCTTGTGAGCGAGCTAAAGAAGCGGCATGTGACGATCACAAATGAGATGTCTGCCAAGATCCCGCGCTGGGATGACCTTGTGAAAGGGGAACTGGTGAAGGATATGGCACTTCCCATGGCAGAGGAAACGGCGGAAATTCCAGATTTCACGAAGATCAAAAGCCTCTTTTCCCTATGGATGCGTGTGCTTCCCGCTTCGCCCGCCTTCTATGGGCGCGGCAGCTTTGGCCGCGTCTATGAAAAGACCATGACGGGCGTCAGAAAGATCGCAGAGAAAGCGCTCTTTGATTCGGCAGCCGTTTACGTCGTGGGTGGAGGGAAAGACAGTCTGGAGCTTGCCTCCGTTTCTTCCGTGCATCTCGTGATCGAAGGGCTCTCCGAGGGGAAGCTCTATACAGATCGCGGCGACTGGTGGCCGATGAGCCGTTTCCTCGCTGCTCTTCTCGATATGACGGAAGAGGAAGCGGCGGACAGCTCTTACACCGTGCGCGCCTTCCGCGAGGTGGTGCTGCTCGCTATACACCTTCTCCGGACAGGGAATGCCATCCCCGAGCTGGTGCGTGTGGATGAGAATGTGCTCTCCATCCGCTGGACGCCGACCGAGCAGGACGCAGGCACGGCGGAAGCCATGGGGATCCTCTCGAAATGGGTGACCCCTTCCATGGTAGAAATCGCGCGATATAGAGAGAAGAGATGCTTTGCCAGAGAGCCTGCCGAGGCAGCACTGTCGCTTTTCCTCACGCACTTGATGCAAAACATTGCGAAGAAAAATTTCGCAGACGACCCCATCTATGATCTTTTCTTCATGGGGGAGCCTCTGATGGCGCGAGAAGGAAGGCCGCACCCCGAGGCTGACGGCATCGCATCCTGGCTATCCTATTTCCACCTGAGCGCTGCCCGCTGGCAGCCTGTGCTTCTCGTGTCAGATGATCCGAAAACAAAAGCCTTCCGTCTGGATCTCTCCGTCGTAGACAGTGAGGACAGTGAAGGAAATGCGCTGCCGCTCGCAGATGTATTCACGAAGGATGACTATGATGCCTGCCGCTACCAGATTTTAAAGGATATGGACCTGCTTTCTTCCCTCGTGACCGGCATGGAAGACTACATGGACAGCGAAGGTAGGACACCGATCTCCTTCACGGTGGAAACCTTTGCCCCCTTCCTTTTGGAAGCCATCCCGGCCATGCGTCTTTTGGGCGCGCGCGTCATCCTGCCGAAGTCCTTGCAGCACCTCATCCGTCCGAAGAAGACACTCCGCCTCAAAAAGAAAGAAGAGGGAGCGGCGCATGCACCGTCCCTCCTCTCTTTGGAAGACATGCTCGACTTCGACTGGCAGATTGCCCTTGGAGACGAGCGGATCTCCCCGGAAGATTTCGAAAAACTATCCGTCAAAGCAGGCTCCCTCATCGCATTCAAGGGGCAATACCTCTACGTGACCGAAGCAGATCTGAAAAAGCTCGAAAAAATGTGGCAGCGTCCCGCCTCCCTCAAAGGGGAAGAACTCCTCCGTATCGCCCTCGAGGGCAGCTATGAAGGCGCGGAGATCACCATGACGAGTGAGGTGAAGCGACTGCTCTCCTCCATGAAAGAGGGCGAGCCCGTCGCGCTGCCGGAAAATGTATGTGCGACACTTCGCCCCTACCAGAAGCGCGGCTATGCGTGGCTTTACAACAACAGCCGCCTCGGCTTCGGCAGCATCCTCGCCGATGATATGGGCCTTGGGAAGACACTTCAGGTCATCACCTTCCTCGAAAAGCTCCGCGAAGAGGGACGCCTTGCCAAGAAGAAAGCACTCATTGTCGTGCCGACGAGCCTTCTCTCTAACTGGCAGGAAGAGATCGCCCGCTTCGCACCTCTCCTCACCGTTTTCCTCTACTATGGTGCCAAGCGCGACCTCGCTGATTTCCATGGGGACATCCTTCTCACCACCTATGGACTCCTTCGAAGCGACCAGGAGCTTCTCAAAAAGAAGAAATGGGAAGTCTTCATCATCGATGAAGCGCAGAACATCAAGAACCCCGACACTGCCCAGAGCCGAGCCGTCCGCGGCATAAAAGCGCCCATCCGTATCGCCATCTCCGGCACCCCCGTCGAGAACAGCCTCAAAGAATTCTGGTCCATCATGGAATTTACCAACAAAGGCTACCTCGGCAGTGCGAAGACCTTCCAGACACGCTATGCGAATCCCATCCAGTATGAGCAGGACAGAAAAGCAGCCGAACGCTTCAAAAGCATCACCGCGCCCATGCTCCTGCGCCGCCTCAAGACAGACAAGACCATCATCAGCGACCTTCCGGATAAGCTCGAGCAGGACGAGTACACCCTCCTTACCCCTGCGCAGGCCGCTCTGTATCACCAGACCGTAGAAGAGAGCCTCCGCGTCATCAGCGAGCAGAAGGAGGGAGACAAAGCCTCCCTCTTCAAGCGCCAGGGCCTCGTCTTGCAGATGATCCTCGCCCTGAAGGAGATATGCAACCACCCCGCCCTCTTCACCAAAGAGGACAACTGGGATCCCGCCCTCTCCGGCAAAGCCGAGCGCCTCCTCGACCTCGCAGAAAGCATCCAAGCCAGCCGTGAAAAGGCCCTGATCTTCACCCAGTTCAAGAGCATGGGCGACAAGCTGGCAGATATCCTCGAGAGCAGGCTGGGAGAACGTCCGATGTTCCTCCACGGCGGCTGCTCCCTCCGGGAGAGAAAAGACATGGTGGACCGCTTCCAGACAGATCCGAAGGCGAGATTCTTCATCCTCTCCCTGAAAGCCGCCGGTACCGGCCTAAACCTCACCGCCGCCTCCCATGTCATCCACTACGACCTTTGGTGGAATCCCGCCGTAGAGTCTCAAGCGACAGACCGCGCCTACCGCATCGGACAGAAGAACAACGTCCTCGTCCACCGCTTCATCACCAAGAACACCTTCGAAGAAAAGATCAATGAGATCATCCAAAAGAAAAGATCCCTCGCCGACATGACCGTCTCCGTCGGCGAAAGCTGGATAGGAAATATGACGGATGATGAGCTTTCCAAGATATTCCGGTGAGAGACTGAGAGACCAAGAGACTGAAAGACGTTAGACATCGGAGATCAGACGTCAGAAGGGTCAGAAGTCTAAAGTCTAACGTCTCCAAGTCTAACGTCTCCAAGTCCCACATACATAAAAAGAGCATGCCGACTAAATGCAGCATGCTCTTTTTATGTATCATCATAATGATACCGGCAGGCAATGATGATAATCTGATCCATTTCCAAAGCATAGATTAACCGGTCCTTTTGATTGATCCGGCGGCTCCAGAAACCAGATAAATCCCCTGTCAGCGGTTCGGGCTTTCCGATGCCCTCATTACCATTTCTCTCGATATCTTTCAAAAGCGTATTGATTTTACGCAACGTCTTCCGGTCCTCCGTCTGCCAGTACAGGTAGTCTTCCCCGCCAATATCCGTGAATGCTTTATTCATCTTCGATCAAGTCTCTCTTTTTACACTGCCCCGCCTTGGCTTGTGCGATACTGGTGAGAAGCCTGTCGTAGTTTTTCTTCGAAGCCCGCACATACAGGTTTTCCATCAGATTGTTATACGACTCCTCTGACAGTACGACCACATTCCGGTTGTCCTTGCGTGTGACGATAAGCGTTTCCATATCATCGCAGCAAGCATCGAAAGCATATTTCATATGGTTGCGGAGCGTGGAGCAATTCATGGCAATCATGTCAATCCCATCCTTTCTTGTACCATTTTCTGTACTTATTATAGAAAGAAATTAGATTTTTAGCAAGCAGAGGGGCAGGGAGACTAAGAGACTGGGAGACGTTAGACGTTAGACGTTAGACGTTAGACGTTAGATGTTAGACATTAGACATCAGACGTCAGAAATCTGATATCTGCAGTTTGATGTCTCGGCATCTTTCATCGACAAATATTTGCAGACCAGCGGCTTTCTTTCTACGTTTTATAACAAAATATGATATAATATGAGCGTAAAAATGCCACAGGGAAAATGACAAACCGAGCGCTTCTTTATTGAATTTTCGTAAACGAAAAATTTTCGGAGGGGGGGAAAAACAATGAACCCAACCCTTTTTTTAGACTAGGAGACTAAAAGACTTGAAGACATCAGACATCTGATGGTGATTGTTTTTTTCAGTCTCGCAGTCTTCGGATCTAAAGTCTCCAAGTCTAACGTCTAACGTCTAACGTCTCCAACTTTATCAGCCCTCAAGTCTCGAAAGGATCACTTACAATGAACTATCGCCGTATGATCGTCTGGCAAAAGGCTATGCAGCTCATAGACATGACATATGACGTAGTCTGGCGATTACCATCGGAAGAACTTTATGCCCTTTCCTCACAAATGAGAAGAGCCGTCGTCTCCATTGCCTCGAACATCGCGGAAGGTGCAGGAAGAAATACAGACAAAGATTTGCGGCATTTCATGACTATAGCACGTGGCTCAGCCACAGAACTGGAAACCCAGTTTTTGATCTGCCAGAGACTGCATTATATGACAGAAGAAGAAATCCGCCCCTGCATGATGCTACTGGATGAAATTCGGCGCATGCTGACAATACTGAGCATTCGCGGAAAAGCCTGAGCAGAAGTCAGACATCAGAGATCAGACATCAAAAGTCTGAAGTCTGAAGTCCGACATCTGACATCTGAAGTCTGAAGTCTGCCATCTTCAAAAAAACACGAAGGATAAACCACTATATGAACAACCCTAAACACCACCATTCCATTTCCTGCGCATCCGGCGCCGCATTTTTCTACCTCATCGGCGACTACATCGCCCTCGTCCTGGCGGGGATACTTTCCCTTGCCATTCGAAACCTCCTGATCACCCACACCACCTATCACATCGCCCCCATCTACCAATATTTCTGGGTACCGCTGGTCTACATGGCCTTTATCCTCTATGAGGGACTCTATGGGAAGCGCATGCTCATCTACCAGATGATGAAAAAATTGTTCCTGGCTTCCCTGGGCGGCACCGTCTTCTCCATCATCCTCATGTTCCTTGCGCGGGTGGCGGGGGACGTATCCCGTTTCTACGTCATCCTCTACACCGCGATCTCCTTTGCCATGCTCTGCCTCTTCCGCGTCATTCTGGCGAAAGGGATGAAGAGATCGAAAGCCTTTCAGATTCCCGTCCTCATCGTCGGTGCCGGAAAGACAGGCGAAGTCATGGCGCGCCAGATACAGAATGATACCGGCATGCGCTACCGCATCGTCGGCTTCCTCGAAGACCATGAGCCCTACGACCAGTCCTGCACCATCCTTGGCGGATTTGGTGACATGGAGCGCGTCATCCATGATACCGGCGTCCAGCATGTCATCATCGCCGCCCCCGGCATCTCTCAGGAGCAGCTCTCCGCCCTCATCTATCAGGCACAGACCCTCGTCAGGAACGTAGGCGTCGTGCCGAACCTTGTCGCCGTCCCCATGTCGAATGTGACCGTAGAGTCCTTCTTCGATGCGAAGATCATGGTGTTGCAGATCCGGAACAACCTCGCCCAGACATCGAACCAGATCGCCAAGCGTCTCTTCGACCTCGCCGCCACCATCTGCGGCGGCCTTCTGATCTCACCGATCCTTCTTCTCATCGCAGCATGGGTCTATCACGACTCTCCGGGACCGGTCATCTTCAAGCATCGCCGTGTCGGCAAAGACGGGAAAGAATTCAACTGCTATAAATTCCGCTCCATGTGCGTCAACTCGAAAGAAGTACTGGAGCACCTTCTGGCTACCGACCCGGCGGCCAAAGCGGAATGGGATAAAGAATTCAAGCTGAAAGACGATCCCCGCATCACCAAAAGCGGTGCCTTCCTCAGGAAAACCAGTCTTGACGAACTTCCCCAGCTCTGGAACGTGCTGAAAGGGGAAATGAGCCTCGTAGGACCTCGGCCTATCGTGCAGGCGGAAATTTCCAGATATGGCGTATATTTCAAGGAATATGCCATGGTTCGGCCTGGCATTACAGGCATCTGGCAGACCAGCGGAAGAAATAACATTGACTATCCGGAAAGAGTGCAGATGGATAACTGGTATGTTCATAACTGGTCCGTGTGGCTGGACCTTGTTCTGCTGTGGCGGACAGCTTATGTAGTGGCAGGCTGTGAAGGAGCCTATTAATGAAACACTTTATATAATATATATTAGAAGCTACAGATTAAGGAGAAACACGATGAAACATTATGATTATTTAATTGTCGGTGCCGGTCTTTTCGGTGCAGTTTTTGCTCATGAAGCCAAGCGGGCTGGAAAGAACGTGCTGGTTATTGATAAACGTTCCCAGATTGGCGGAAACGTGTATACAGAGGACATTGAGGGCATCCATGTGCACAAGTATGGGGCCCATATTTTCCATACGAATCTGAAGCATGTGTGGGACTATGTGAATCAGTTTGCTATGTTTAACCGTTTTACCAATTCACCAGTGGCCAATTATCATGGGGAACTCTATTCCCTGCCCTTTAATATGTACACCTTCAATAAGATGTGGGGCGTCGTGACACCGGAAGAGGCGGCTGCAAAGATTGAAGAACAGAAGAAAGCGGCGGGCATCACAAATCCCCAAAACCTGGAGGAACAGGCGATTTCTCTTGTGGGAACAGATATTTATGAAAAGCTGATCAAGGGGTACACGGAAAAACAGTGGGGGAGACCCTGCACGGAGCTGCCTGCTTTCATCATTAAGCGGCTGCCGGTGCGGCTAACTTTTGATAACAACTATTTCAATGCATTGTATCAGGGGATTCCTGTAGGCGGGTATACGAAGATGGTGGTTCGTATGCTGGATGGTATAGAGGTACGTCTGAACTGCGACTATCTGGAAAATAAAAAGGAACTGGATAATCTGTCAGACAGGGTGATTTATACCGGCCCCATTGATGCCTATTTCCATTACGACTTGGGACCTTTGGAATACAGGAGTGTCCGCTTTGAAACGGAGATCCTGGATAAGCCCAATTTTCAGGGCAATGCAGCGGTGAACTATACGGATAGGGAAACTCCATGGACCCGTATCATCGAGCATAAGTGGTTCGAATTCGGTAAGGATGAGAAGGGAAATGATCTGCCTAAGACGGTTATCAGCCGAGAATACTCCTCAGAGTGGAAGGTGGGCGATGAACCTTACTATCCGGTGAATGATGAAAAGAATGGCAGTCTCTATAAGAACTACAAAGCGCTGGCGGATAAGGAAGAAAAGGTCATCTTCGGCGGCCGGTTGGGAGAGTATAAGTATTATGATATGGATGCGGTGATTGACAGCGCGCTGAAGCTGGCAGGAAAGAGATTTGAGAATTGAGATTTGAGGGGCATAGCGGCAAGTGGCCTTTCTGTCATGGGTGGAGGACTAGCATGGTGGTGGGAGATTTCACGACTCCGCTGTACTACGTTCGAAATGAGAAGGAGGGGGAGAGGTTTGAGAAATGAGGATGAAAAGAGCATGCGAGTTTTGTCCTCTCAAATCTCAAACCTCAAACCTCATCCCTCTGATTTTCATACACAGTGTCAATAAGACGGTTGGTGGATAGATACCAGACCAACTGGTAGTTAGATTTTAGCTATAAAAAGTAAGGAAAGCAGGAGTCCATGATACATAAGCTCTATTCACTGACAGATACAGTAGAAAAAGCTAAAGAACCTCTCTATATCCGGGGCATCAAGGAAAGAAAAGAACATTCCATTCTTATGCATAAGGGAGAAGTGCTGGATTTCACGACCTATTTTAATTCTCTGAGCCTGAAAAAATGGAAAAGATATACTACCATAAAAGCCCTGCAGCTGGTTCTTCGGCTGGAAGGACTTTTTCAGGTTGTTTTTCATCTCTATGACGAAAAGGGAAATGTTCGGCATATCAGCGCAGATGCAGATTCACCCCGCTTTAGTTATTCTATGAATGCAGAAGCGCTTGATGGTGTTCTCATTGGATTTTCACTTTATTGTATGAGTGATGTAGGTCAATATATTGGCGGACAATGGAATGGTGAATTTACGCAATGGGAAGATAAGAAAATAGGGATTTCCATCACCACCTTCAAAAGGGAGAAATATGTAAAGCGGACCATGAATCTGCTTCATGACTTTCAAAAGAATCATTCTTGGCTGTCTGTCCTTGTTGTTGATAATGGGAGTACACTAAAGGAAATGCAGGACAATCGGTTCCGTGTCATCCATAATAGAAACTTTGGCGGCTCGGGTGGGTTTACCCGTGGTATGATAGAATATGTGGAGCATGGCTTGGTGGACTATGTCCTTCTTATGGATGATGACATCGTCCTTGAAACCTCGGCTTTGGAAAGATCCTTTTCTCTGATTTCCGGGTTAAGAAAAAGGTATCAGGAGAGTTTTCTGGCAGGAGCCATGCTTTCTCTGGAAGAGCCCTGCAGGCAATGCGAAAATACAGCCTATTGGGACAAAATCATTTCTCACGTCTGCTGCAAGGATTTAGAGTTGACTACTGTCCCAAACCTGATAATTAATGAAAAAATTCATAATCACCCTAATGCATATGCCGGATGGTGGTATTGCTGCATGCCGGTTCAAAGAATAAAGAGGATAGGATATCCCATTCCCGTTTTTATTAAAAGTGATGATATGGAATATGGCATAAGAAATCATAAGGAAATTCTTTCACTGAATGGCATTGGTGTATGGCATCAGGCCTTTGCAGAGAAAATGAATTCCACCATCCGTTATTTTTCCGATAGGAACAGTTTTATACTGAACCACTATGCGCTGGAGTGTGGCCGTGGAACGCTGATGCTGGCCATTCTGGGACGAATGATGAAAAGGTTCGCCCAGGGAGATATCCAGGGAATAACGGCCCTGGCATTTGCGCTTCGTGCTTATATGGAGGGATTTCGACAGATAACAAGCCAGCCGGCAGATCAGGCCTTTACCCAGGTTCGTAATCAGTCTTATGATGATAATCTGGGGGTATCACTCATGAAAATTGCCAGAGATATCGTGAAGATTATTTGTCACTACCATCGACTGGATGATGAATACAAATCCTTCAGACAGGAGTTCTTAGCAGATTCTACGTTTTGGAAGAAATATTTGGAAATATAGAGGGAGTTATATTTTGAATGGATATATAAAACGATTAAAATCACATCAGCTTCTTTTCGAAGAGTTGACGAAACGTGATTTTAAACAGAAATATAAACGGACAGTCCTTGGGATGGCATGGAGTATCCTGTCCCCACTTCTGACGCTGCTGGTCATGCAGGTGGTCTTCTCATTCTATTTTGGACAAAGTATCCCACATTATACTATTTACCTTTTCTGCGGTAACCTAGTATTTGCCTATTTTCGCGAGTCAACGGCAGGTGGCATGAACGCGCTGATGAGCAATGCACATATCTTCTCAAAGGTCAATGTGCCTAAATATATTTTCCTGCTGACGAAGAATGTTTCTTCACTCATAAATTTCGGCTTAACTCTATGCGTCTTTTTCATATTCGTTCTTGCAGAACCGGGACTTGCATTGACATGGAAGGGAATCATGCTCCTCTATCCCATTGCCTGCCTCATCCTTTTCAATATTGGCATCGGCATGATTCTATCCGCCCTTTTTGTATTTTTCAGAGATATAGGCTATCTGTACGATGTGTTTACCACACTTTTGATGTACCTGTCAGCCATCTTTTATTCCGTAGATATACTGCCGGCCCCTTACCGCAGCCTGTTTCTTTTAAATCCGGTATACTGCTATATTATGTATTTTCGGAATATCGTTATTGACGCACAAATCCCATCTATTGAATTTCACGGGCTCTGCCTTTTCTATGCATTAGCGGCACTGGCTGTGGGTGCCTGGATTTATAAGAAATACAACCATAAGTTTTTATATTATGTGTGAGGTGAAGGAATGCCTATTATTGACGTGAAAGGAGTATCCATCCGCTATATCACCGGAGATTTCAAGGATATAGGCCTCAAGGAATATGTAATGCGCCGGCTGAAAGGAAACTACCATATCACAGAATTCTGGGCAGACAGGCACATTACATTTTCACTGGAAAAAGGAGATATGCTTGGTATTATAGGTACCAATGGTGCGGGGAAATCCACACTGCTCAAAGCTATTTCCGGTATTATGGTTCCTACGGAAGGTGAAATGAGAGTCAATGGCTCCGTGGCGGCGCTGCTGGAACTGGCTAGCGGATTTGATGGAGAATTAACAGTCAGGGAAAACACCTACCTTCGCGGCGCCATGCTTGGATATACCAGGGCATTTATGGATAAAAACTATAGAAGCATCATCAGCTTTGCAGAGCTGGAAGATTTCCAGAATAGGCCCTTTAAACAGCTTTCCAGCGGCATGCAGAGCAGGCTTGCCTTTTCTATTGCCTGCCTTGTGAATCCGGATATTCTCATCCTAGATGAAGTCCTTAGTGTAGGCGATGGCGCCTTCCGGGAAAAGAGCGCAAATAAAATGAAACAAATCCTCTCCGGCGGTGTGACAGGTATCCTGGTATCACACTCCGTTCCTCAGGTCAGATCCATGTGCAATAAAATACTGTGGATAGATCATGGCCATCAGGTTGGATTTTCGAATCAGGTCAAGAGATATTGCGATGCTTATGAAGAATTCCTTATTACCAAAAAGCTTCCTCAGAATGAAGATGAAATCTATGAGCTGGCAGAGGATTGGGAAGAGCGGAAATTAAAAATAGCTCACAAACAAGTAATGTCAGAAAAGAGTAGGATTCTAGATATACTGGAACACTCAGAAAAAGCATCTGCCATAGAGGCAGCCCGGCTTTTCCTTAAAGAAACTGCTCATTGAATGGAGACTTGAGATGGAAAAAGTATTAACAGTTTCAATTGCTGCATATAATGTTCAATCGACTTTGAAGGAAGCATTGGAACCATTTGTGCACTGCAAGTACAGAAATCAATTAGAAGTCTTGATAATTAACGATGGTTCATCGGATGAAACAGAAAATATTGCTTCAGAATACGCTGAGAGATATCCGGAAACCTTCAAAGCTGTAAATAAGGAAAATGGGGGATGGGGTTCGACCCTTAATAAAGGAATAGAATTAGGAATTGGGAAATATTTTAAGCAACTGGATGGAGATGACTACTTCTCACCTGAAAATTTAGATGTCTTTATAGAATTTTTAAAAAATACAGATGCAGATATGATATATTCACCTTTTGTTACTTTTACAGATGTAAATGGAGCTGTTTTACGGATCATCGGTGATTATGGAGCGACTGTCCCTGTGGGGGAATTAATGCATTTTGGAGAAATTCGCGGTTTTGAACCAGCCATGCATACCCTTTGCATAAAGATGAATATACTGAAAAATAATCATATTCGGATTACAGAGCATTGTTTTTATACAGACGTAGAGTTTGTTCTTAAATGTTGCAACTTTTGCAAAACGCTAATTTTATTTGATTTACCTATATATTATTATCGGCTTGCAAGGTCCGGACAGAGCATGAGCATTGCAGGCGTGCGTAAGCATTATAAAGATCATTTAAAGATGCTTAAGACAATGCTTGCATATGAGCGAGATGAAGTGACGGACAAGGCGGTTGAGGAAGTATTTCACAACAGGCTAAAAGATGCCTGCGAATTTATGTATATTTTCTTTTTTGCCTTGGAACGGACCGGTAAACAGCGAGAAGAACTGATTGCTTTTGACCAAATGTTAAACAATAACTTTCCGGAATATTATGATGCTATAGGAAACGGGGCGGTCAAAATTTTGAGGAAAAGCCACTTTCGCTTTTACAGATTAATTGGAACTATTCAAACATTTAGAGATAAGAGAAAACGGATTAATATATTTGAAGGGAATTAATATGGAAAAGATAAGTGTAATTGTACCTCTGCATAATCCACCGTTAGCACAGTTTCGCTTATGCTTAAAAAGCCTGGCAGAACAACTTTATGATAATTTTGAAGTTATTTTAGTTGACGATGGTAGTGACGATAAATCTTATAGAAAAATTGTCTCTGAATACGAAAATCAATTTAAAAATTTGCTGATTATTACGCAGAATCATCAAGGTGTTGGTAAAGCTAGAAATAAAGGAATTCAGACCGCATCTGGGGATTTTATTGCATTTTGCGACTGTGATGATTTTTTATCGGGCAATTACTTGTATAATTTACGTGAGGCTATACAAGGAGTTGATTTGGCAATTTGCGGTGTAACCGAGCAATTTTATCCGACATTTAATTCTATTGTAGATATGCACATTTTTTCATCTCTCCCTTCATACTATAATTATGTTCAATATGTAAATTTCAGCGTTAATAAACTTTATATCAAAAGCATCATAGATGATAATCATATCGCTTTTGATAATTCCGTTAAACTGGGGGAAGACGCTGTTTTTTTAGCTGCCTATTTTGCTCAATGCCGCAGGATACGAACAATTGAAGATAAATTATACCATTATTTACCAAATACCTATTCAGCAGTTCACACTTATTATCCTGAATACTGGGCTTGGGAGTCTGAAGTAATACGATTGCAGTTGGAAATCTTTGAGAAGTATCCTTTAAATCCACGGGAACAGCAGTTTATGCAGCATTGGCTGCTTGATAAAATCCGTGGGGCTGTAAATTATTATGTAGATATTGGTCACATTAACAAAGACTCTAAGCAGAGAAAAAAGGTATTATCCGAAATAACTACATCGGACATTTTTAAGAAATTGATAGATAACCTTCATTATAATGACAATTCCTTTTTAAGTCAGAAGGATAAGAGGGTTTTGTGGATATGGCATCATTTTGGATTAGAAAATGGGGTTAAAATAAAAAAATATATGAAATTAGCAAATAAATTTATACATTAAAATTTATTCGAATGGATTTTGCGTAGAATATGATTGGCTCTGTATAGGATAAAAATTATTTTGTACATATATTTTACAGATAATACAGGACTTTTGAAATGGGAGTGTAGCTATGTGCAAGGTTAGCGTAATTGTTCCTATCTATAATGATGAAAACTTTATAAAACAATGTATTACCAGCATTCAAAATCAAACGTTAAAAGACATACAAATCATATGTGTAGATGATGGATCAACAGATACAACACCAGCTATATTGGAAGAAATGGAGAAAGAAGATCCACGGTTGCTTGTCTTAGCCCAGGAAAATCAGGGAGCCGGCGCAGCACGAAATCTTGGTATGCAGCATGCAGAGGGGGATTTCATTTCTTTTTTGGACAGCGATGATGTTTTTGATCCGTGTATGATGGAACGCATGGTAGAAAAAGCAGAAAAAGAACGTCTTGATATCGTTGTATGCAGGGCAGATAGATTTCAATCTGATAGTGGCAGCAGGGAACCCCTGGATTGGAGTATTCATGAGGATTGGCTGCCTGATCATAGTCCTTTCAACAGCTTGGATATCAAATGGAACTTCTTTGAGACTTTCGTATGGTGGCCTTGGGATAAACTGTTTAGACGGGATTTCTTAAATCGTACAGGATTGCATTTTCAATCACTCAGGACGACAAATGATTTATTCTTCACTGCGGCTGCCATGCTTTTGGCCCGTCGTATAGCTGTTCTGGATAAAATTCTTGTCCATCAAAGAGTAGGAATTCCTTCTTCCCTGTCATCTACAAGAGAAGAATCTTGGGATAATTTTTATAAAGCCTTAATTAAGCTTCGCACGTTTATGAAGGCTAGGGGAATTTATGATCGATTTGAACAGGATTTTATTAATTATTGCCTGAATTTTTCTCTCTGGCATTTGGATACTATAGAAGGCAAAAGCTTTATGCAGCTATATACTGCATTGCAGAAAAAAATAATTCAAGATTTTGGCATTTCATGTCATACCGTTGATTATTTCTATGTCCCACATAATTTTGAAAGGATCGGCCATATTTTGAATACCTCTCCGGCAGATTATTTATTTGAAAGGATTCATCAATTAGAGGAAACAAGCAGCCAATGGCAGAATCAGGCGCATTCTTTAGAGAAGGAATGCGGCCAGATGCATGAGGGAAATGAGTTACTGAAAAAACATCTGGAGTCCATTCAATTTGACTTTGATGCCATGGCCCATTCTTTATCATTTTGCTTAGGCAGGATTTTAACATATCCTGGGCGCATGGTAAGGGATAGGTTGAACAAATTACGACCATTCCATTGGTAAGTTGTTAGACACTGTATTGCTTTAACAGTGGGAAAAAGTAAAATGAATCTATCATAAACTTTTTTCTTGTACGTTAATTCTCAAAGTAAGTGCCGGATTAGCGGTAAAAGTAGCACTTACATGTAG